>ERZ779737.2398-NODE-2398-length-12368-cov-2.155283_pt1 | contig 12368 bp, 8 predicted proteins | sample MGYA00511889_ERZ779737 | MGnify/ENA primary metagenome ERZ779737 (study PRJEB29588, sample SAMEA2163575) | human gut metagenome | biome: human gut; feature: human-associated habitat; material: faeces | place: Denmark | collected 2008/2010 ...
CAGTTGTTTCCGAAACTGTGACGGCGAAGCGCCAAACTGTTTCCGGAAAAAGCGGCTGAAATATAATGGATTTTCATATCCAACCAGATTGGAAATTTCTGTAACATTGTAGTTTGTGGTTTCCAACAGAGATTTCGCATTTGAAAGACGCAGGTTCTGTATGTACTGGGCGGGTGTTGTATTCGTATATTGTTTGAAGTTCTGGATAAACCAGCTAACACTAATATTTTTCGAAGCTGCATATTTTTCAATATTAATCTGTTTATTGTAATGCATTCGGAAATAATCAACTGCCTGCGCCATGTCATCCATGATCATCGGATTCTTCTTGTGAGGTTTTACAAGAATCTGGCGGTGAAGAAGGATTAAAAGCTGCATAAAGTAATACACAAGAAGCTCTTCATAGTCTTCTTTCCGCAGCTGCAGTTCTTCAATCATGTTCATATACAGATGCTTGTATTCCATGGAGACTCCGGAATAAATCACATGAACGCCATCTGCAATGCCGTATTTGCGGAGGATATTTTTGACGTTATTCCCAGTAAAATGAACCCAGTACACTTCCGGGTGATCGGCACCGTAATAGTAGTAGCGCTGTTCTTCTTTTGGACGGTACAAAACCATGTTTCCAGCAGAAACAATTTCCTCTTTTCCATCAAAATAGAAATGTGCTTTTCCAGAAGCAACGTAAAGAAGCTGGTAATCAAGCCGACCTCGCGGCCGGTGCGTTGGCAGCTTCTTTATTGTGTACAGACGGTAAGTACCGCAGCTCCCTATAAAAATAGGATGTTTTTTATCTTTAAAATCCAAGCGTGTCTGGTGCCAGTAAGCGGAGTTTGTGTACAATATAAATTACCTCCTTGTAAATATGCACAATTTTTATCGGAACAGATTGTGTATATTTCACAATTAATAAAAAAGTGTATGTTTTTGTGTCTTTACTTGTTAAATTATATCATTTTGTGCATGTTTTGTCGAACAGAGTTTATGTAATTTTTTTAAAAAACAGGTATAATCATATCAGATGTTAAAACAGAAAAATATATAATATTGGAGGAGCAAATATGATCGTACCAAAACACTACGAAAATCTGAATGTGTTACATGAAAACACCATGCCCCATCGAGCATACTACATGCCTGCATCAAAGGATATGGGACCTCTTGTACATGACAGAGAGAAATCTGACCGTATGGAGCTTTTAAATGGAAACTGGAAATTCCAGTTCTATAAGAGCATTTATGATCTTCAGGAGAAATTTTACGAAGCAGGTTATGACACTAAGGGCTTCGACGAAATTCCAGTTCCGGGAATCTGGCAGAACTATGGCTATGACAGCCATCAGTATACCAATGTCCGTTACCCAATTCCGCTTGATCCACCATATGTACCACAGGAGAATCCTTGCGGAGCGTACGTACACCAGTTTGAATATAAGAAAGATTCCAAAGCACCAAAAGCATACTTGAATTTTGAGGGTGTAGATTCCTGCTTCTATGTATGGATCAATGGTGTCTATGTAGGCTACAGCCAGGTGGCTCATGCAACCAGTGAATTTGACGTGACCGATCATCTGAAAGAAGGAACAAACACTTTAGCGGTACTTGTCCTGAAATGGTGTGATGGAACTTATTTAGAAGACCAGGACAAATTCCGTATGACAGGAATTTTCCGTGATGTATATCTGTTAAAGCGACCAGAAAGTGTACTGTATGATTATTTTACCACTACATCTATAGGGGAAAATGGTGCAGAAATTGAAATTCGTGCGAATTTTCTTGGGGAGAGCAATGCAGCAGAAAATACTAAAATTGTAATCCGGAATCATGAGGGAAATACGGTGGCTACAGGTACATTTAAGAAATGTGACGATGAAAATTTTGCTTACAAAGCGGTATTAGATATCACAAACCCTGTACTCTGGAATCCGGAACAGCCATATCTGTATCAGGTGCTTTTCCTTTCCGAGAATGAGGTGATCGTAGACCGTATCGGTATCCGTGAAATCCACTGTGAGGGAAGCGTAATCTATATTAATGATGTAAAAGCAAAATTTAAAGGTGTAAACCGTCATGACTCCGATCCAGTAACCGGTTCCGCAGTAAATATGGAGCAGATAAAAAAAGATCTGATCATGATGAAACAGCACAACTTTAATGCAGTCCGAAGCAGCCATTACCCGAATTCTCCTTATTTCTATCAGCTTTGTGATGAGTATGGCTTATTTGTGATCGCAGAAGCTGATAATGAGAGCCATGGAACCCAGACACAGTACTTGAAAAATTCAGAGTGGGAAAATGTAGTTGAGCAGTGGAATAAAAGAATTGCAAATAACCCGGATTTCATTCCTGCAACCATGGATCGTACCAGACTTTGTTTGGAAAGAGAAAAAAACCGCCCATGTATTGTAATGTGGTCTATGGGTAATGAATGTGGATATGGATGTACCTTTGAGGAATCCCTAAAATGGACCAAAGAATTTGACCCAACCCGTCTTACGACTTATGAGAGTGCATTCTATCAGAGTACAGACCGTGAGTATAACTATTCCAATATTGATGTAGTTGGAAGAATGTACCCAGCTTTTTCTGAGATTGATGAATACATGGAAAAGAATCCGGATAAACCTCTTCTTCTGGTAGAATATTGCCACGCCATGGGAAATGGACCTGGAGACCTGGAGGATTACTTTGAATTGATCCAGAAATACGACAGTCTTTGTGGAGGTTTCGTATGGGAGTGGTGTGATCATGCTATTTACAAAGGCCAGGCTGAAAATGGCAAGGGAATCTATTATTATGGAGGAGATCATGGCGAAGAAATTCACGATGGAAACTTCTGTATGGATGGACTGGTTTATCCTGACAGAACACCACATACTGGGTTAAAAGAATACAAAAATATATATAGACCAGCAAGGGTTCTTCACTATGATCAGGAAACTGGAGATATGGTTCTTCATAACTATATGAATTATGTTGATCTTAAAGATTATATTTATCTTATATATGAGGTGAGCGTTGACGGAGAAGTTGACTGTGTAGGACAAATTGAATTAGATGAAAGTATACCAGCTCATGAAGAAAAAACAATCAAACTTCCTGTTTCAATACCAGATAGTGGAAAATGTTACCTAAAAGTATCTTATTGTTTGAAAAATAATACTCAGATTTTACATTCGGATGAGTCTCTTGGATTTGATGAAATCCTTTTAAAGAACATAGATGGAAGAAATCAGAAAGCCATTGAACTTCTTGCTGAAATGAATACTGATAATATTTTTACTGTGGAAGAGTGTGACAGATACTTTACAATTCATGTAGGGCAGGAAAATACTTATCGCTTCAACCGACTGACAGGATTATTTGAAAGCATTACTGTAAAGGGAAAAGAACTTCTGACTCGTCCTATGGAATTAAATATCTGGAGAGCACCAACTGACAACGACCGGAAAATCAAATTAGAATGGATGAATGCTCATTATGACCAGAGCTATGCAAGAGCATATGAAACTTCCTGCATTACCAAAAATGGGAAACTACACACCTTAGGAACGTTAAGTGTTTCTGCACCTACCGTACAAAAAATTCTTGATGTGAAGTCAGAATGGATTATTACTTCGGATGGCGCAATCCAGGTAAAAATGGATGTAAAGAGGGATTTGGAATTTCCAATGCTTCCGAGATTTGGAATCCGTTTATTCCTTAACAGAGATTTTGACAACGTAGAATATTACGGAATAGGACCTGAGGAAAGTTACGTAGATAAGAGAAGAGCCGGCAGTCATGGAAAATATGATGCTAATGTACTTGAAATGCATGAAGATTACCTGCGTCCACAGGAAAATGGAAGTCATACCGACTGTGACTACCTTATCTTAAAAGGAAAGGAAAATACTTTTGCAGCAGCAGGAGAAAGGACATTTTCCTTTAACGTATCACCATATACTCAAGAGGAACTGACAGCAAAAAGACATAGCTATGAATTACAGCCTTGTGGAAGTACGGTCGTGTGCCTGGATTATGTCCAAAACGGAATTGGTTCTAACAGTTGCGGGCCTGAGTTGTCAGAACGGTATCGTCTTGATGCAGAACAGTTCAATTTTGAAATTAAAATGATAATTAAATAATACAGAATAAAAGTTCCTGTTGAAAAAAAGAGTCGGAAAAACTGATTCGTACATTAAGCAGATATAAACACAATTAACAAAATTAAATCAAAAATGTAGTGGGATTTGAGGAATCAAAACGACTTCCAGATGGATCGTTCTTGATTCCTTTTTCTTTACAAATCGGTTACATTTGCAGTACTGAAACTAGTGTATAATTGTAATAGTAAAAATCACGCACAATAAAGAAATAATCGGATTTGTGTAAAATGAAAGGAACATTATTATGAAAGCAAGAATACTGGTGATAGAAGATGAAATGGCAATCAATGATCTGCTTTGTATGAATCTGGAAGCTGCCGGCTATGAAACAGTAGGTTATCTGGATGGAAATGATGCAAGTGAGGGAGTCGCACAGGACCATGAATTTCAGTGCGCCCTTGTGGATATTATGCTTCCGGGAAAGGATGGTTATACCCTGTTGCCGGAATTAAAAAAGTTTGGTATTCCGGTTATATTTCTTACGGCAAAGGCTGATGTTACAAGTAAAGTAAAAGGGTTAAAAGACGGAGCCGAGGACTATATAGTAAAGCCTTTTGAAATGCTGGAGGTAATGGTGCGTTTGGAAAAAGTGTTAGATCGTTATGGAACGGCACCGAAACAGATTCAGATAGACGATGTCATAATTGATACCGTAAGTCACATAGTTACGAAAAATGGAGAAGAAATATATTTAAAACCTATGGAATATAACTGCCTTATGGTGTTCGTAAAAAACCCAAATAAAGCACTTACCAGAAGCCAGATCTTGCAGGAACTGTGGAAGGAGGAATTCTGCGGAGAAACAAGAACTGTGGATGCACACGTTGGACGCATCAGAAAAAAACTAAGCTGGCAGGATAAAATCAAAACCATTCCTAGAATTGGTTATCGACTTGAGGTGGATTTATGAAGCTATTTACAAAAATTTTTTTACAGGTAATCTGCGTGGTGCTTCTGCTGTCATCTGGAATTTTTTTCTATACAACTTACAGGTGGAAAAATCAGAGCATACAGAATATCAACAGTTATGAAAATAGCAGGTTTCAAACAAATATTTCTAAGTTTGAAAACATGCTAATGCGGATTAAAAGTAAAACACAGGACTCTGATGATAAAATCCGGGAAAAAATGATTATTTATGCTTTTCGTCAGGTATTCCACGACAGTGCCGTTTTATATCAGGATGGAAAAGAACAATATAATGGGACAAAATATGAGTTTGATCTGCAAAATATCAGAAACCTAACAAAAAACAAACATGATGGATTCGAAAATGACAGCTATTGTGATAAACCACTGATCAGCAAAACAAATGGCAACGTATTTTTGCTCTTTTATTTTTCCAGCTACAGTTCTACAGACATGAACTATCAGATTGTCACCTACAAAGATATTACCGGTGTACAAAAACAGAGTCAGACACTGTTTTATCAGGCAGGAGGGTTTACCCTGTTTCTGGTTCTGTTTGTTGGCTTTTTCCTGTTTTTGACTTTGCGGAAAATTATGGAACCGCTCACAAGGCTAAAAGAAGCGGCTGTTTCTGTGGCAAATGGAAATTATGAGATAAAAGTGCCATCAGAGGGAAAGACGGAACTGGCACAGGTTGGGAAAAGCTTTAATCTTATGACAGGTAAAGTAAGGGAGCAGATTGAAAAGCTTTCTTCCGTAAACCAGGCACAGAGACAGCTGCTTGGAAGTTTGGCCCATGAATTAAAGACACCGATGACTGCAATCATAGGATATGCAGATACACTTCTAACGGTACGCCTTTCTCCCAAGAGGCAGGAGATAGCGCTTGATTATATTAGAAATGAATGCCGAAGGCTTTCCAGGCTTTCAGTGAAAATGCTGGAACTTACCGGATTATATGAAACAGGTGAAGCAGAATTTGTTCCAGTGGAAGTTCAGATGAATCAATTTCTGGAAGATGTAAAAAAGCTTGTTACTTACAGGCTTCAGGAGAAAAAAATTTGTCTTGAAATACATTGTAATCCAGAGGAGCTTAGAAAAACATTTGATCCGGACCTTATGGTGAGTGCAGTGACAAATTTTATTGATAATGCAGTCAAGGCTTCCGATGAGAATTCAAAAATCGTACTGGAGGCAACCCAAAATCACTTATCTGTTCAGGATTATGGGAAGGGAATTCCAGAGGAGGATCTGAAAAGAGTAACAGAAGCTTTTTATATGGTCGATAAATCACGTTCCAGAGCAAAGGGAAGTGTTGGGCTTGGTCTTGCGCTATGCCAGAAAATTGCAGATATACATGGATTTCAGCTGGAAATTACAAGTCATCTGGGAAAAGGAACGATCGTATCTGTTTTATGGTAAATAATTGGAATTTACAGAACAGTTACAACTTGCGGAAGATTTGGTGTAATGAAAGATGCTATACTTGTGGACATAAACAGGAAGGAGAATTTATTCAACATGAGAAAAAACATAAATAAAATTGTAGGATTAACACTTTGTATAGGAATGCTCACAGGATGTGCCCAGACCCCGGAATCTTCCCTTGTAAAACCAAAAGGAAGCAAGGCAGAAGATGCTTATACAGAAGCTGAAGGCGTAGATATGGTGAAGGAGGATTCTTCTGAAAATACAAAGGATAAGAACACAGCGGTAAGAACAACTATTCGAGACCTGCTCAATGCTCCGGAAACTTATAAAAGTCAGACTACAGATGACAGTGCAAAACTTGTAGTGAACACGGATGCCACCGTAGAAATACCGGATGTAGAAAAGATATCCGCAATTTCTGTTACGCCTGCAGAAGTTACACAGGATCTTCTTGACCGTATTACAGATGCCTTTTTCTCAGAGGCAAAGCTGTATACATCGGATAGCTATTATACCCAGACAAAGGATGAAATCAAAAAAACGTTGGATGAACTAAAAGAAGATGTAGCAAACGGAAATCTGGATCCCTATAACTATGGAACAGATGAAGATGGAAATTATATTTATGACATTTATGGAGAAATTGAGATGTATGAGCAGGAATATGAAGCTGCTCCGGAAACGAAGACGCTGGTAGAAGGAAGACCTGTTGCAGGCTCCCAGGAGACAGAAAATGGTACTGCTGAAAATGATTTCTCCGGTGTTGCACAGATGCCGGATGGAACGGAATATTTTTACAAGACATCTTCCTATGGATCCGATACCTTATCTGTCAAAATCCGAAAAACGGCAAAATCTGGCGGGGAAAAGCTGCCTGTGGACACGACCTGGTATGAGTATACTTCTTCCAGTGAAGGAGAAAAACCTACTGAGGAGTCCATTGGGATTTCATTAGATGAAGCCAAAAAAATTGTACAGGAAAAAGTAGATAAAATGGGGATTACAGATCTGCAGTTTTCAGACTGGAGTTATGCATTGTGCAATAGTCTTGAAGAGGATAATCGTTTAAGTAATCTTGGAAGCGGATATGCGATTTATTACACACGTACTATAAACGGTGTTCCGATTACTCAGACAATGGCAGATGGCGGTGCTTGGGAAGATATGGACAGCACTATGGAAACCTGGTCTTATGAAAGTCTTTATTTCTTTGTCGATAAAGATGGAATTGAAAGCATGTCTTATTCAAACCCTTATACCATAGGAGAGACAAAAACAGAAAATTTAAACCTTCTCCCATTTTCTGAGATTATGAAAGCATATGAAAAAATGATGGTAGTGACCAATGCAGATAATATGGAATATGAAAAATCAAGAGTTTATGACATTGACCGGATTGTTCTGGGCTATGCCAGAATTTATGAACCATCCACAGATCCGCATACAGGTCTTCTGGTTCCCGTTTGGGATTTCTTTGGAAGCAGAAAAGTGGAAGGTGACTATGATGGGAATAGTTACTCGGACATCACAGACTATCCAAGCTGGAGCTTCCTTACCATTAACGCCGTGGATGGCAGTATTATAGACAGGGATCTGGGCTACTGATATGAAGCAGGTACTTGGAATTGTACATTACAATTTCTTTGGTTATTTTCGAAATCCAAAAGTCATTTTTACCTTCCTTCTGGAATTTGTACTTAGCTTTCTTCTCACTGGAAGAATCATGGTTGTTATGGAAAACTATGATACACCGGTACAGGCCGTAGAGCCATTTCTTTGGACCTTTGGGGATGGAACAGCAGTACTGCTCAGTTCTCTTCTGTTGCTTCTGCTGTTCTCAGACCTGCCAAAGATGACACCAGTTACTCCATATCAGTTAATTCGAACAACAAAGAAAAAATGGCTTTTGGGACAGTTTATTTATATTATTCTTGTGACTGCTCTTTATACAGTATTGATGCTGCTATTTACATCTGTACTATGAAGGACAGTTATCCGGGCAACCTGTGGAGCGAGACTGCTGCCATGCTCGGATATTCTGAACTGGGGAAAAACTTGCAGGTCCCCTCTACAGTAAGAGTCATGGAGAGTATCTCTCCGTATGGCTGTATGCTGCAGGTTTTTCTCCTGTTATTCTGCTATTCCCTGACACTTGGTTTTGTGATCCTTGTTGGAAATCTTTATAAAGGAAAAACAAAAGGCATGGTGTTTGGACTACTTTATAGTGTATTTGGATTTTTACTGGAACCCAGTGTGGTAGCCGCAATTTTGCATAAGGAAAAATATGAAATGTATCAGGTGAATGTACTGATCTGCTGGATCAGTCCTTTGAACCAGGCTGTATATGGAAAACATAACTTTGGCTATGATCCATTACTTCCGACCATCTGGCAGTCCTGTATGTTCTTCGCAGGTATTTTATTTGTTCTTATGGTTCTGGCACTTCGCAGGATGAAAAAATATCCCTTTGAATTTCTGGGAGAAAAAACATAATCAGAAGGGGAAATATCTATGCGGGTAGAAACAAAACGTATGCTTCTTGGCAGGAGTTTCCTGGCGGCATGGCTGATTGCCTGCTTTTCTATCGCAGCAGGTCAGACTTATCCAAGTTTGAAAAAAGCATTAACATGTGGAACTTTTATCAGCCTGCTGGATGGTTCATTGAAAAGTCAGATGGTATCTTTTGCCATCCCTGTAGCTGCAGTACTGCCGTGGAGTGATTCTTTTTTACAGGAGTATAAAAGTGGATTTTTAAAAGCTGCATTTCCCAGGACAAACCGCAGGCTATATGTGGAAGGAAAAGTCTTTTCTGTTATGACATCTGGATTTTTAGTCTGGATATTTGCTATAAGCACCATGCTTCTTGTTGATTTTGTTATATTTTATCCTATGGAAATAAAAGGCGGCTTTCCAAAGGAACAATTTCTGGAGCTGCTTATGAAAGCACTTAGGATGGGACTGATCGGAAGTATTCTAAGCACTTTTGGTGGAATCTGTGGTACCTTATGGAATTCAGCTTATATGGCATATGGGATTCCTTTTGTCAGCTATTATTTTGGAATTATACTTCATGAACGTTATTTCAAAGATCAGATCTGGTTTTACCCAGTGGAATGGATTCTGGCAGATGGAAACTGGGGAACGGATAAAGCGGGATTGTGGTTATTCCTGCTATCATTTTTATTGGTTTTAATGGGAATTTTTGGAGGTGTTTTAAATGGAAAAGTGGAAGAAATCTGAATTTCAAAATACCTGTGTGAAAATAGAACACGTAACCAAAAGGTTCGGGGAAGATCTGGTATTAAAAGAAGTAAATCTTACCTTAAAGGTGGGACAGGTTTACGGCGTTGTAGGAAATAATGGCTCTGGCAAAACGGTACTTATGAAATGTATCTGCGGATTCCTTCCTGTTACCACAGGCACCATCCGTGTTTTCGGAAAAGAAATTGGTCGTGATGTAGATTTTCCAGAAAGCCTTGGTGTCATCATTGAGACGCCTGGATTTCTTACCCAGTATACCGGTGTAAAGAACCTGGAAATACTGGCAGATATGAAAAGAATGATTTCAAAGGCAGATATCCGCCTGATCCTAAAAAAAGTAGGACTGGATCCGGATATGAAAAAGCCGGTTGGAAAGTACTCTCTTGGAATGCGGCAACGCCTTGGGATTGCACAGGCCATTATGGAAGATCCTCGCTTCCTGATTCTGGATGAACCATTTAACGGTCTGGATAAACACGGCGTGGCAGAGATCAGGGAACTTTTGCTTGATTTAAAGGCAGCTGGAAAAACCATTTTATTGGCAAGCCATAATGATGAGGATATCCGGATTTTATGTGATCACGTATATGAGATGGATGGCGGAGTTTTAAGAGAAAGGACAGCCTGAAAATGGGAAAAAAATTTGTGAAAACCACATTCGCAATATTAAGTTTCATGATGCTTCTGCCGACATCTGTTTTTGCAGAAGATACAGGGAATATGGAAGCTGCTTTTGTGGGAGAGTCTGTTCTGGAAGCAGATCAGTCAGCTTCTTATAGTGATGCAGACAGTACATTGCCTTTTGAAGAGGAAAAAAACAATCCTACAGATGAGAAGATTCCGGAAACTGAGGAACAGACTCCTGAAAAAACGGATTCGGAAAATCAAAATTCTGACCTGGATGGATTTATATCAGGAGACGCTTCTGCTGAGGACGAAAAGAAGACAATCCATGTCATAATAGAAAATGGAAATACTGATACAGATAATGGAACACAGATCACAGATCCTGTTATAGATAGTGGGGATTATTCTGCTGGAGGGTATAGTGGAGGCGGTTCTTCTGCCAGCTCGTCTGGTGAGAAAATACTGCATAAACCGCAGGTCCTTTTAGAGGATAACAATCTTTCCGGACAAAATCTAAAAGCAGGCACTGTCACAGAAATGTCACTGACATTCCGGAATAAAAGCCGTAGCCAGAATGTATTTGGTCTAAAGATTTCTATTTCGGCGGATACAAAGGGAATTGAATTTGAGAGAAACTCTTTTTATGTTCAGAGACTGACTCCAGGAGAAGCAATTACCCTGAAGCAAAAGGTAACTATAGCAGAGGACTGTGCCCCAGGTCAGGCAACCGTTTCTTTTTCTTTGGATTACGAAGATTCGAAAGCGACAGGAGCGACAGGTACAGAAACGCTGTCCTTTCAGATTACTCAGCCAGCGCGTGCAAAACTGGAAGCTTCTGATATTCCTTCTATTTTGTATACCATGGATACGGTAGAAATTCCGGTAAAAGCAATGAATCTTGGAAGGGATAAGCTATATAATGCAAGTGTCCGGCTGGAAGCAGACGGATTGAATCCAAAAGAGTCCGCTTTTTTAGGAACAGTAGAAGCTGGAACAGCAGTACAAGGAAGTCTCCGTGTATATGTAAAAGGAAAATCAGAAGAAGATGACGGTTCTTTTCCTGGCAGGATTACCGGAAAACTGATTCTTACTTATGAGGATGCAGCCGGCAATTCCTATGAGGAAAGTACAGAGTTTGAGTCTGAGATTAAAGAAGCTAAAATCCAGTCTTTAAAAATAGAGGATGACCAGGAAGAAACAAACAGCTGGTGGTATTCCGTTATTGCAGTTATTGCAGTACTGCTTGTTTCTGTGATTCTACTTCTTTTGGGCAAGCTTCATAAGAAAAACATACTCCTGGAAGAAACCAGAAAGGTGGATGTCCATTGAAAAAGAAAAGAATAGACAGTTTTACCTGTTTTGTAGGTTTTCTTCTGATATTGGCATTATTTTTCTTTATAAAGCTTTTTTCAGGAATACAGGACGGGAAAAAACAATACTCGGCACTGGTTTCCCTTGGAGACCTTACTTATGATGATGATTTTTTGAAAAAGGCAAAAAAAGTAGAAGGGATAAAAGAGATATGGCCCGTTGTGGAAATTCCAGTAACCATTAAGATTGAAGATTATACGGAAACAGCCACCTTTTTTGGAATAGATCTGAATGCGTTTGGAGAAAATCCAGAGCAGAATGATTTAGGAAATACACCGGTGTTGTTGCTTGGAAGTAAATCATTGCAAAACATGAAAGACTCAAATAATCATTCCATTTCAAAAAAACAACAGGAAAAATTCCTGCAAATGGGAGAAAATCTAACCATTTCTTATGCACTTGCTGAAAATACAAAAGAGCTTTCTGGCGCGGCAGATCATCCGGTATCCTTGACTGGGCACGAAGAAAATGAACAGCAAATTGTTTATCTTCCATGTAAAATAACTGCCGTAACGGAAAATGAGGATATATACATTCCTTTATCACAGGCGCAGGAGCTTTGCAGTGAGATGGGTGAGCCGCTTAAAATTACAAAAATTTATTTGAAAGTGAATGGAA
>ERZ779737.2402-NODE-2402-length-12344-cov-2.682562_pt1 | contig 12344 bp, 8 predicted proteins | sample MGYA00511889_ERZ779737 | MGnify/ENA primary metagenome ERZ779737 (study PRJEB29588, sample SAMEA2163575) | human gut metagenome | biome: human gut; feature: human-associated habitat; material: faeces | place: Denmark | collected 2008/2010 ...
ACTAAATATTTATTATATATTGTATATATATTATACAATAGCTAGATAATATATGTAAACTTTAAATTAAGTGAGTTGTGATAAAAATTAAAAAAACAGACTTGATATGTATATCAGTTTATGATAAAATTATAGTATATGGAAATTCGATAATGGAGGTCTTCCTTATGCATGTTATAGATTGGTTTATATTAGTAATTTCATTATTTGTTATTGTTATGATGCAAAATTCAAAGGATGATATTAATGACGCTTTTAGTGGAAGTAAGACAGATTTATTTAAAAATCAAAAAACACGTGGTATTGATTTAGTTCTTGAGCGTGCTACTTTAGTTCTTGCAGTTGCATTCTTTGTTTTAATTATTATTGCGGCTTGCATTTATATGTAATTTATAAGGATTTCATAATGAAATCCTTGTTTTTTTAGGAGGAGCTTATATGAAGGAAGAAATATTAGAGGCTTTGTCTAAGCCTTATGTTCATACGATAAAAGATATTAATAAAGCGACTGGTATAAAAAGAATTGATGTAGAAGATATACTTACAGTTTTAAAAAAAGATGGTTATGTTTATAAATTTGATAATCGTTATTATTTAAGAAAAAAAGGTGTTATCCAAATAAAAGATCGAGGATTTGGGTTTATTCATGTTGATGGAGAAGATGCCGATTATTATGTAGATGCCTTTAATACTAAGGATGCTGCAAATGGTGATATCGTTGATTTTTATGTTTTACCTAAAACGTCTGATGATTTTTTAGATAATGCTTGTGTAATTTCGGTTCTTGAAAGAAAGAATACCCATGTATTTGGCAAATTAATTGAAAAAAAGAATAAAAAAGGTACATTTTATTTTGTTGCAAGTCATGATGCATCTTATGATGTAAAGTGCTTTATTAAAGAAGAAGATCTTAATAATGCTGTTCCTGGCGCGATTGTTAGTGCTAAAATTACTAAATATTTAAGTGATGCTGTAACAGAGGGATATATTGAAAAAATATTAGGATATGAAAATGATCCAGGAATTGATATATCCCTAATAGCTGAAAAATATTCTTTTTATAAAGAGTTTCCAGAACCTGTTAATGAAGAGCTTTCATCAATTCCTAATTCAGTTGATGTTAGTTTATATCCTAATCGTAAGGATTTTAGAAATGAATTAATTATTACGATTGATGGTGATGATTCTAAAGATTTTGATGATGCAGTATCTGTTAAAAGACTTTCTAATGGTAATTTTTATTTAGGTGTTTATATCGCAGATGTATCTGAATATGTTAAGGAAGGTCATCCTCTTGATGAAGAGGCTTTATTTAGAGCAACATCTGTTTATTTGGCTGATCGTGTTATTCCTATGCTACCTCAAAAGTTATCAAATGGTATTTGTTCATTAAATGAGGGTGTTGATCGTTTAGTACTTGCTTGCGAGATGGAATTTAATTTAAAGGGTAAGCTTTTAAATTATGAAATAAATGAAGGAATAATTAAAAGTACTCACCGTATGACATATAACAATGTCAATAAGATGCTTAATAATGATGAAGAGGTAATAAAAAAATATCAAGACATTTATCCAATGATATTAGATATGATATCTCTATCTGATATTTTAAGAGGCTTAAGGGTTAAAAAAGGTGCAATTGATTTTGAGGTTCCTGAATATAAGGCAACCCTTGATAAGGATGGAAAGCCTATTTCATTTGAGCTTCGTACAAGAGATAAGGCTGAGATGCTAATTGAGGATTTTATGCTAGCAGCAAATGAAACAGTTGCTTATCATATGTCAATTTCAAATTTGCCTTGTGTTTATCGCGTTCATGAAAATCCTAAGCTTGAAGCTGTAAAAAAGGTCTTTGATATGATAAAAACAACTGGATTAAAGGTTATTGTTCCTAAAAATAAAATTTTGCCAAAAGATATTCAAAAGGCAATGAATCTTGTAAAAGAAGATAAAAAAGAATCCTATAGTGTTATAAATCAAATGATGCTAAGGGCGATGGCAAAGGCTAAATACAGTGAGAAAAATTTAGGACATTATGGTCTTGCGATGGATTATTATTGTCATTTTACATCACCAATTAGAAGATATCCGGATTTGATGGTTCATCGTTTAATTAAAACCTTAATTATTCATCCTGAAAATTTTGAAGAAAAATATGCTCATTATACAGATATTGTTCATGATATTAGTGTTAAATCATCTGTTAAGGAACGAGAAGCAATTGATTGTGAACGAGAAGTAATGGATATGCTAATGGCAAGTTATATGGAAGAGCGTATTGGTGAGGAATTTGAAGGTACGATTGATTCAATAACTAAATTTGGTATGTTTGTTTTACTTGATAATGGTGTTGAGGGATTAATTCATATTTCTAATTTAGATGGTTACTTTAATTTTAACGAGGCTAATATGACATTAGAATCTGCAGCTAAGACTTATCATATTGGTGATAAGGTTAAGGTAATAAATATTAATGCATCTAAAAAACAAAGAAAGATTGATTTTATTTTAAAAGAAGATTACGATAAAATGACAGGTGTTACTGATGCAAAATAATATGGTATGTGAAAATAGAAAGGCACGTCATGATTATTTTATTGAAGATACGATTGAAGCAGGAATAAAGCTTACTGGTACTGAAATAAAATCGATTCGTGCTCATAAGGTTAATATTAATGATGCCTATGTTATGATTAGAAATAATAAGGTTGAAATAATAAATATGCATATTGCAAAATATGATATGGGAACAATTTTTAATCATGATGAAACAAGAACAAGGGAGCTTTTACTTCATAAAAGAGAAATAATTAAGCTCCAAAATAGAATTAAACTTGATGGAATGACCTTAATCCCTTTAGGCTTATATTTTAAAGGAAGTCTTTTAAAGGTAAGCCTTGGAGTATGTAAGGGTAAGAATTTAAGAGATAAACGTGAAGCTTTAAAAGAAGCAGATGCTAAGCGTCATATTGAAAAGACTATGAAAGAGATAAATCGTTATTGATTTTTCTCTTTTTTTAATTTATAATTATCGTGTATGGGCCAGTTTTGGATTCGCCAGGATTAATGAATATTTGTAAGCATGCCATGGTTACGCATGTAAAAACGTCGAGGTTAAATTAACCGCAAACACAAATTTATTCGCTCGCAGCAATGCTAGCGTACAATTAGCTTGCTAATTTAATCAAGCTCGTCTCCTAGCTATTTTCCTATGGTAGTTAGCTAGACGTTTATTAAGTAGGATATATTTTAAGGCTGCCACCTTAAGTCTTAGAATGAATTTAGTAAGGTTAGTTTATATTATGTTTGCCTTGTAGCAAGATATAAATGAAATTAATTACAAAGCTAAGCATGTAGAAAGCGAAGGCTAGTTAGTTTTGTACCGGGGTTCGAGTCCCCGCCGGTCCACCATAATAGTAGAATAGGTCTGATACAATGCTATCAGGCTTTTTTGTTGCAAAAATAGCAGAATTTATGCTTGAAATTCGATATTTTGCTTCAAAAATAGAATTTTATTAGTTTTACAAGCTGTTAGTAGGCTTCATTTAGAGGTTCTATTGGCAACTTTTTATTTTGACTTTACACGATTTAAGCTCAAGGGTGCTAAAATTCTACACGATTTGAGTAGGGGTGCTAAAAATTTACACGATTTAACACGATTTGAATTTTGAGACAATTTTGAGAAAAAATTGAGAAAAAATATAAATTTATACAGGATAATTTGGAAACAGCATTGTATTTTTCTCAAAAATGTAATACAATTTAAGTAAATTACATTTGCAGTAATGGAGGGATTAAAATGCATAATGCAGATTATACTACTGAATATGAAGTAGAAAATAAATTTATTGATATAATTAAAAGAAATTGGTATACTTTTTCACCTATTTCATCTTATGAAGATTTAGTTCAAAATTTTAGAGTTAAATTAAATCAACTTAATAAAGATATTCTTGGTGATGAAGAACTTTCAAATACTGAATTTAAAGAAATTTTAATGTACCTTGAAAGTAAAAATATATTTGATGCATCACAATTGATTAGAGAAAATGCTGGAAAAGGAAAAATTGATATAATAAAAAGAAACAATAGTCCTTTATATTTAAAACTTGTTGATTTGAAAAATATAGAGAATAATCGCTTTGAAGTTGCACACCAAATAAAAACAGTAGGAGATTATCCAGGACGTTTTGATGTTACATTGCTAATTAATGGTTTGCCATTTGTTCAAATAGAATTAAAAAAGCCAGGAGTAGAAATTAATCAAGCATTTAATCAAGTCTTAAGATATAAACGTGATGGAAATTATAGAGGCTTATTTAATTTTATTCAATTGTTTGTTATTTCAAATGAACAGCATACAAGATATTTTTGTAATAATGATGTACAAATTTATAAGAGCAATTGCTTTGTTTGGACAAACTTACAAAATGAAGCTATTAATCTTTTATATGATTTTGAAGAGAATTTCTTATTTTGCCCTTTCTTATTTAGAATGGTTTTTGATTATATGATTGATAGTGCCTCTCAAAGAAAACTATTTATAATGAGACCATATCAGGTTTATGCATTTGAAGCATTAAAAGAAAGATGCTTGAAAGAGGAAAAAAACGGATATTGTTTCCACTCTACTGGATCAGGTAAAACATTAACTTCGTTTAAATTTGCTTTTGAAATGAGTAAACGTCCTGAAATTGATAAGGTTTTCTTCTTGGTTGATAGAAACGACCTTGACGATAAAACTGTAGATGATTTTAGCTCATATATGTCTTCGTCAACAGATGAATTTACTAATATTAAAAAGACCGACGATTTGATTAAGAAAATAAAAAGTAATGATAAGCTAATCATTTCAACAATAAACAAAATGTCAAATGCTTTAAAAGGAAGACATATTGATGACCTTAAAGCATATAAATATAAAAAAATCATTTTCATGTTTGATGAATGTCATAGATCTCAAGCTGGTGAAATGAGAAAAACAATCGACAAGTATTTTACTAACGCTTTATTTTATGGATTTACAGGAACTCCTATTTTTGATGAAAATGATGAGGTTACTGAGAATACAAAATTAACAGCTTTATATTTTGGTAAGCCAGTTCACACATATACTTTAAAAGAAGCAATTGGTGATAGAAATGTATTACCTTTATGTATTGATTATGTAAAGACTGTTAAGATGAATGACCAACTATTCCTTTTGGACAAAGAAGTAAAAGGAATTGATTATGATGAAGCATTACTTGATGATAGAAGATGCAAAGTTGTTGCAGATGACATACTAGAGCATTATGAATCTAAGACCTCTGGAAAACGTTATAATGCGATTTTAGCGTGCCAATCTATAGCTCTTTTAATTAAGTATTATAAATTACTTTTACATAACAAACAAAATATTAAAATTGCCGCTATATATTCTTATGATCCAAATGAAGATTGTAAAGAAGGCGATAGTCCAGTTATTGCGAAGGATGAGCTTGCTAAAATTATTGATGAATATGATAAAAGACCTGAAAATAATGCAAACTTCAATTTAAATACATACAAAGCTTATGAAAGAGATGTAATAAGTAATTTTAGAAATAAAAATATTGATATTTTACTTGTTGTTGATAAATGTCTTACTGGTATGGATTTTGTTAGATGTAATACATTGTACTTAGATAAATCAATGAAAATGCATGGACTAATTCAAGCAATTTCAAGAACTATTCGTACAAATGATGAGCAAAAAATTTGTGGTAATGTAATATGTTATCAAACATCAAGAAAAACAATGGATGATGCATTAGCTCATTTTAATAATGATGAAGATGTATATAATGACGTTACTTTAAAACCTCTTGAAGACCTTGTTAATGAATTGAATGCAAAATTTGCTGAATGTAAAGGTAAGAAAAAACTTGCATCTTCAAAATCAGAAAAAGATCAGTTAGAATTTGTTAATTCATTTAGAGAATTGATGCATATTTATAATCAAATTATTAATTATGTTGATTTTGATATTGAAAAGACAGAGATGGATATGAAAACATATTTTGAACTTCAAGGCTTATATAAAGATATTTATAACCAAATTAAACCAGTTGTTCATAAAGAATCTATCCTTGATGATATTGATTTTGAAATACAGCTTTTAGGAAGAACTAAGGTTAATTTTGATTATCTTGTTGAACTTCTAATAAGATATCGTGATGAAAAAGGCGATAAGAAAAAAACTAGAAGCAAAGTTAATAAGGTTGTAATGGAAATTAATGATAAATCTAAGAGAGAATTAGTAATGAGGTTTGTTAATCACTTCATGGATGAAGATATTGATGGTTTGTATAAAGATCCAATAGTAGAATATGAAAACTTTATTAACAATGAGAAGGATAAAGAATTACAAGCAATTGCTGACCAATTCTCTATTGATAAGGAAAGTTTGAAAAAAATAAGTGATGATTATTCTTTTTATCAAGATGATATTGGTTTAAATAGAGATGTTACTACGCTTTTAAGTTCAAATAATGATATTGATATAACTAAGAGAATTTCAATTATTACTCAACTTCCAGGAATGATTAAAGGCTTCTTTGATAAATTTAACGATATAACAATTTATTAGAATTTTGAAATTTATGTAAATTGCATATTGACAAAATAAGCATTTAGAAGTATGATATTTATGTAAATTACAAGAAGGAGGCTATAAAATGTTTCTTGAAGAAATAGCAGATATAACTCAAGGCAGCATTCTTACTAGAATAAAAGATACTAGTGGAACAGCTTTTAAAGCATTTACAATGCAACAGTTAAGCTATTATATTAATGCCAGTGATACACCAGGATTATTCAATGAAATTGTAGTTAATAATGATAAAATTGGAAATCTATGTATTGCTAAAGAAAATGATATTTTAGTTGGACTTGCATCTGGTAAAGCAATGAAGGTATCTAAAGAAGATGATGGTTGTGTTGTTTTATCCAATTTCATTAGGATTAGATTAAAAGATGTTGAAAAATTTGATCCTGACTTTATATGCTGGATATTTAATGAAAATCTATATACTCAAAAATACTTTGCGTCACAAACACAAGGTTCAGCAAGAGTATCAATTATTCCTTTATCTTTTATTAAATGCTTAAATGTAGATTTGATACCATTCGAACAACAAAAGAAAATAGGAAGAATTTATCAGCTGCAAAAAGAAAAAGTTAAATTAGTATTAAAGAAAGAAAAGATAAAATCCGCAATAATTGGAAAAGAATTATTTGAAATTTATAAGAATCATAATATGGAGGAAAAATAAAAATGAGTAACGTTGAAATTGAAATTACACAAAAAAGAGAATTACATACCAAACTATGGAAGATGGCTAATTCTCTAAGAGGCAACATGGATGCCAATGAATTTAAGGATTATATTTTAGGTTTGATTTTCTATCGATACATTTGTGAACATGAGGAAAGTGAATTTAAAGACAAACTTCATATAGGGATTGAAGAATTATATAAAACTAATCCAGCACAATGTCGTGATATAGCTATTTTAAATTTAGGATTAGGCTATTTTATTGAACCACAATATCTTTTTGATAGAATGGTTGAAACAATTAAAACTGGTGATTTTGAACTTGAAATTTTAAGTAATGCTTTTAAAGCATATTCAGATTCTACAAAGGGACAAGAGAGCGAAGAACAATTATCAAAATTATTTAATGATGTTAATTTGACATCAGATAAATTAGGTTCAACTTATAAAGAAAAAGGCGAACTAATTGGAAAATTAATCACTGCAATTGATGAAATTAATTTTGATTTCATGGATAGTAAAATTGATTTGTTGGGTGATGCTTACGAATATCTTATCGGACAATTTGCAGCATCTGCTGGTAAAAAAGCTGGAGAATTCTATACACCACAACAAGTTTCAAAATTATTAAGTATGATTGTTACTAAAGATTTGACTGATGTAAAGTGTATAAGCGACCCTGCATGTGGTTCAGGCTCATTATTAATTCAAGTTGCTGATAGATTAAAAGAAAAAGATGGTAAATTCATTCATATTTATGGCCAAGAATTAAATACTACAACTTGTAACTTAGCAAGAATGAATATGCTTGTTCATAAGGTTGATTTTAATAAATTTACTATTCATCAAGGTGATACATTAAAAGCACCAAGTGCTGACCAAAGAGAATATGGAAAGATGGATATTGTTGTAGCTAATCCACCATTTAGTGCAAACTGGGATCCAAATTCAACTATGGAAAAGGATGATAGATTTAGTGGTGCAGGAAAATTAGCACCAAAATCTTATGCTGATTATGCATTTGTTGAACACATGGTTAATAGCTTAAGTGCAAATGGATGTATGGCTGTTGTTTTACCTCATGGACCATTATTTAGAGGTAATGCAGAAGGAGTTATAAGACAATATTTAGTTGAAACAAGAAATTATCTTGATACTGTTATTGGCTTGCCTGAAAATTTATTCTATGGTACAACGATTGCAGCATGTATTTGTGTATTTAAGAAAAATAAAACTGATAGAAATGTTTATTTTATTGATGCATCTAAATATTTTGAAAAAGGTAAAAATCAAAACATTTTAAGAGATGAAGACATCCAAAGAATAATGGATGCTTATGCTTCAAAGAAAGAAATTGATAAATATGCTCACTTAGCTTCTATTGAAGAATTACAAGAAAATGAATTCAATTTAAATATTCCTCGATATGTTGATACTTTTGAAGAAGAAGAGGAAATTGATTTAAATGAAGTGATGGCTGAATATCATCGTCTTGATGAAGAAGATAAAAAAATTACAGAAGAATTGAACAAATATTTAGAAGAATTAGGATTACCAAAATTTTAAAAGGAGGGTGATTATAATGTCAGAAAATAACGAAATTAAGGAGCCCTTAAATAAAAACTATAAGGTACCGAAATTAAGATTCGATAAATTTAAAAATGATAATTTGAATTGCGATATATTAAGCCAAATAGCGACTTTATCAAAAGGTAATGGGTTATCAAAAGATGATCTATCACAAGATGGAAACAAATGTATTTTATATGGTGAATTATATACAAGATACTTAGGATACATAGATACAATAATAAGTAAAACTAAAACTATTTTATCAAAACCAAAGTTATCAAAATCAGGAGATATCATAATGCCATTATCTGGTGAAACTCCAACTGACATAAGTAATTCTGCAGTTGTACCTGAAGACAATGTAATATTAGGTGGTGATTTATTAGTAATTACTCCTAAAAAAAATATTGATTCATTATTCTTATCACTTTATTTAAGTAATTGTAAAAAGAAAGAAATAGCAAAAAAATCTTGTGGTATATCCATTATTCATTCACATAAAGAAGATATAGCAAAACTTACAATTAATTATCCTTCTTTAGCTGAACAATATTATATTTCAACTTTCTTAAAAAAATTAACAAAGAAAACTGATATAGTTTTAAAGAAAATTGATATCCTTAAAAAGTATAAAGAAGGTATTAAAAAATATGTAATGAAAGATACAATAAAATTTTGGAAAACTGGAATTGGAAATGCTATTGAACTGAAAAATTATCTTTTTGAAAAAAATGAATATGGTGTAAAAAATGGTTTGTATCCACATATAACATTATCAACTGAAGGTATAACTGATAAATCTGAAAGATATGATAGAGATTTCTTAGTAAAAAATGAAGATAAAAAATATAAAATAACTCATCTAAATCAATTATGTTATAACCCTGCCAATTTAAAATTTGGAGTTATTTGTATAAATAAATATGGTGATGGCATATTTTCACCAATTTATAGTACTTTTGATATTAACAATATTGTCATTGATTACTTAGAACTAATTATCACATCAAATGATTTTATAAATTATTCTATGAAATATCAACAAGGAACAGTATTTGAAAGAATGGCAGTTTCTTCGAATGATTTATGCAAAATCAAAATTGTAACTACAAGTTTCGATGAGCAACAGAGAATTGCAAAAGTTGCTGATACATTAAATAAAAAAATCAGCAAACTTGAAGATGAATTATTGAATTTAAAACATCTTAAATCAACTTTGCTGAATAGTATGTTTATATAAACATATGTCTAAGTATATATGATTTTATTGTTTTTAGGTTATTGAAACTAAAATTTAAAATTTCAATAACCTTTTTTATATTTGTAATTGATTGATATACATTTGTAAAATCTTTGTTATCAACAACTCTTAGCATCATTTTTTTCAATTCGTATTTATCAACTTCAAATTCACGACGTGTAGATTTTCTAGTAATAAAATTTCTTTTCTTCCATAATTGCTCTTTTAATGTTACATAAATGCTATCAAAATATTTTAAATTTCTTATATTATATACATCATAAACAGGACTTACAGAACCATATTCTAAATCCTTATTGATTCCGATTTCATCTATGCCAATACCAACTATTACATTAAATTTTTTGAATATTTTGTGATTTGAAATATCATAATTTATTTCATCAATTTTTTTGATTCCGTTTTTTCCTATTGTGTATTGCTGGAATTTATGATTATTTTTTTCAATTAGATTATCAAAAAGATCCGAAAATTTTATTGATGAACCTTGATTTTCTACAAATTTATAAGCATATTTTTCTATTCCTTCTTTATACTTTTTAAGGATATCAATTTTTTTCTCTAGTATAGCTTTCTTATCCTCAATTTTATTTAAAAAATCAACTATCATAAATTGTTCATTTTTATTTTGGGGATATGCAAAATGTGTATATTTTAATAGTGATGGCTTAATTGAAAATACTTTTATACCTTCACAATATTTTCTTGTAAAATTTCTAAATGATTTAGATGCAACATAATATGTTTTAAAGCCTGGTATTGTGCAAGGTGCCTTTTCACGTAAATGTATCGTATGTAATCCAGATAGTATGTGAGCATTTGATTGATTTATTATTTCAATTCCTTTTGCTGCATCTTTCCTATCCTCAGAAGTATCTGCAAGTATTAAGTCACCTTCATTTATTAATGTAAATCTTTTAGGGAGTTTATCATGATTAATAAAAGGTAGTGAACTACTTAGGATTAAGTTTGAATTTTTTGAATGGATTATGCCATAATGCAAATTAAGATAATCACCAGAATTATAGTTTAATTCGTCCCAGCTTAATGAATTTGTACTAAAATAAGTAAAATGATTATAAAAATTTACTATTATCCAATCTTCTTCAAATCCTTTGAACCTTAATTTTGGTACCTTATTGTTTTTAATTAAGGTACATTAAAAAAATAACGATCTAAGCAAGCTTTCTTTGGTTAATGTAACATCATTTAATTCTTTAATTAAATAATCAATCTTATTATTGATATAAGTTAATATTTTTTCAATTTTCATTTGTGATTCTATATCGAGAGATTTTATTTTATATAGCTTTTCAATTACTGATGGATGAGCTTTTGTTGTATAATCAAATTTAATTTTTCTCCATGAATTCCAAAAGTTAATATATAACCAAGAATATGAGAATATATTTAAATCTAAAATTTTTGCATAGCCACAGACATTTGTTATTGAAAATTTATGTTTATTTCTTAAAAATGGTTTGCCACCTCCATCAATCGACCATGTAATCAATTCTTCATCAAATGAATATTTATTTCTAAAACAAAATAAGCCATTGTTTGCTGCTGAAGAAGAGTACACAGGAAATGTACCATTTTGCTTAGGTATTATTTCTCCTCTTCCTAATAGGATAATATTGTTTTTTACTAATTTTGACAAAGATATTACTTGATTTTTAGCTAATTCATAGCATTTAATCATAATACCTTCTTTATACTTTTTAAGGATAGATATTTTGTCATTAATTAGATTTATTTTTGTATCTATTTTTTCTAAAAAATCATTGATTTTATTTTGTTCTTCTAAACTAGGATAATTTATAGGCATTTTAAAAAAATCATCTAAGGATATATTTAATAATCCATCCATTCTGGCACCTGAACTAATTACTTTTTTTAAATATCTATTATGTATGTTTAAATTTAAATATTTAGCAAAATAGAATGGATTATTAGGCTTTCTAATCGAAAAAGTATGATAAACAAAAGGAATTAAAGCTCCTTTATTATTCATTGCAAAAACTGCACCATATTTTTTTATTTTTGAATTTCCATGATTATATGATAATTCACCATATTTTATTAAAGTATATTTTGATTTGGAAGTACCTGCATTATCTTTATCATAACGGTCTGATTGATTTATAAATCCTTGTGATGCACTTATCATCATTAAAGGCCAATTTTTGCCATCATTTTTCCGTTTTATTGATT
>ERZ779737.2403-NODE-2403-length-12342-cov-1.638317_pt1 | contig 12342 bp, 10 predicted proteins | sample MGYA00511889_ERZ779737 | MGnify/ENA primary metagenome ERZ779737 (study PRJEB29588, sample SAMEA2163575) | human gut metagenome | biome: human gut; feature: human-associated habitat; material: faeces | place: Denmark | collected 2008/2010 ...
TCCGGTCCGGATAAGGATAGGTCGCCGTCCACACCGCGCCCAATCCCAAAGACTCGGCAGCTAACAGGATATTTTGAGCGGCGGCAGAACAATCCAAATACCAATAAAACGAACGCGTCTCATCGCCACAAACCACGATCGCCATTGGAGCTTGCCGCAACATCTTCGCCGTCGGTAATGCCTCCGCCAACGAATCCAGCCTCTCCCTTTGATCGATCACCACAAACGACCATGGACGCAGATCCTTTCCGCTAGGAGCCGCCATAGCCGAACGCACCAACCACTCGACCTTTTCCGCCTCAACCGGACGCTCCTGGAACTGGCGTACACTCTTCCGGGACATGATGGTCTCAAGCGTCGGATTAACAGCATCCGGTTGTTGGCTCGGGAAGCCGCACCCTTGAGACAAGAATCCAATGAGACAAATCCCCATGATTTGGCCAAAAACATTTTTGATCCCCATATCTGCCATAATTAAATAGTCCGTAGCGAATTTACGGAAATTCCAGCATTAAAGCTATCTTTGTCGCTAAAAATAAATCATTTTAATCTCTACACAATGGAAACCATTTTATTCGCTGGCCTAAGTTTTCACGCCTGGATTGTCATAGCGACAATCATTCTCGTCTTTGGGCTCATGCTATTCACCAAACTAGCGCCCGATTTTGTCTTCTTAGGAGGAATGACCATCCTGATGGTCACCGGAGCCCTTCCGGTTGATAAGGTCTTGAGTGGATTCTCCTCCTCTTCTGTTGTCCTGGTTGGCGCGTTGTTCGTCGTTATCGCGGGATTGGTTCATACCGGCGTCATGCAATGGATCGTCCGCTATTGCCTGGGAACGCCGAAATCCTACAACATGGCTATTTTCAGGTTAATGACACCGGTTGCCGCCCTCAGCTCGTTCCTGAACAACACGACCGTCGTTGCCCTTTTTATCAACGTGGTAAAGATATGGGCCAAGAAGCTTAACGTCGCCCCGTCCAAACTCCTGATTCCCCTAAGTTACGCGTCTGGTATGGGCGGTATCTGTACCTTGATCGGCACGCCTCCAAACCTGTTGATCTCCGGATTCTACATGGACCAGACACACGAGCAATTAAGTATATTCACGCCTGCTCTCGCGGGCTTATTCTGCCTGACGGTCGGTATCCTCGCGACGATCGCGATGAAGAAACTGATCCCGGAGCGAACCTCTCCGGAAGAGGCTTTAGAAAACTCTCAGAACTACACGGTAGAATTGCTTGTCCCATCCGACGCCAAGTTCATTGGTGAGACATTGAAAGACGCGGGATTATTCCAGGTAGAAGGCGGACACATCATCGAGATCATCCGTTTCGATAAGGAGATCATCTCGCCGGTCAGTGAGGATGAATTCATCTTTGGAGGTGATCGCCTGGTCTTCTCCGGTCAGGTCGACGAGATCCTTAAATTGAGAAATAGCCACCAATTGGTCAATGCGGCTCATCACGTCTTCTCGGTCAACGAAGTAGACTCAAATCGCAAGCTACGCATGGCGAATGTCCGTTTCAGTAGCTCTTTGGTTGGCACTCGTATGGTGGATACCGATTTCGAGGAGCGCAACAACATGGTGCTTATCGCTATTGCCCGTGAAGGTGAGCGTATCAACCAAAGCCCTCGTGAGATCGTGATCGAGAAGGGCGATACCTTACTGTTAGAGTGTCCTCCACGTTCAAAGAGTGAGAGCGCCTTGACACCCGACCTTCAGTTCTTCGAGTCGAGCCTGATCCCACAGGAGGGAAAGAAAACCTTGACCTCGTCGCTCATCCTTCTGGCCATGATTATCTGCTCATCGCTCAATATCATTCCTTTGCTACAAGCCAGCTTCCTGGCGGCTTTCGCCATGATCATCCTCCGGTGTTGCTCCATCAATCAGGCACGAGAGAGCATTGATTGGGGATTGCTTATGGTCTTCGCCGGCTCCATCAGCTTGGGTAGCGCAATCGAATATACCGGAATAGCCACCAAGATCGCAGAAGGTATCCTTTCGGTTTGCGGTAGTAATCCGATGTTCGCCTTGGCGGGAATCTGTTTCGCCGCGACTTTCTTGACGGAATTCACCAGCAATACGGCAACCGCCGCTATCTTCTTCCCCATCACCTACCAGATAGCCGTGACCTTAGGAGTCAATCCTTTAACCTTCTGTGTAGCCTTGATGATCGCCGTCTCGTCAAGTTTCGCCACGCCGATCGGCTCACCGACACACATGATGGTCTATGGTCCCGGAGGCTATCGCTTTGTTGATTTCATGAGAATCGGACTTCCCATGAACTTCATCATCCTGGCGGCAGACCTGTTTATCGTACCGTTACTCTTCCCGCTCTAATCCGGCGGGAAACGGTAGACCAATAAAAAAACGCTTGAGAGAATCTATCCATTCTCCCAAGCGTTCACGATTCTCGGCCAGATTAGGCTATGCCTACGCCTGGCCACGAATCGTAAAATCGTTCAACCCCAAAACGCTTAAGCGATGTTCGGGTTGATCTCATTCCATTTTTCAATCGGAGGAAGAACACCCATTGCGATCACCTCATCACGCAACTTGCACAAGTGCTCGTAGCTCTTCTTCAAAGCAGCCATCTCCTCGGCAGTACCTGTTACCTCCTCGTAAGCGGCACCGTTCTTCGTGATTGTTACCTCCATCGCCATCATGATGTGATCCATTCCGCTGAAAGAAACGTAACGACCAGCCGGCCACTGGAACTCAGCGCCACCCATTGCCGCACGGATCATCTCAACAGAAACGTATGACGGGCTCTGGAAAGAAGAACGGCCACGCAAGTTGATGATATTAGCGCCACCCTTAACAACCTTCTGCTGGATCTCTGCCCATTGCTCAGCTGAAAGCTTATCTGTTCCGATCAAGTCTGTCAACGGTGTACCTTGTACCTTCGCGGTAGAAGCGAATACAGCCATCTGCTCGCCATGACCACCATAAGTACGGCAACCTGTTACCTCGCTCTGGCCAATGCCGAAATGCTTAGCCAACTCGCTCTGCAAACGGATGCTATCCAAAGCGGCCAAAGTTGTTACTTGAGACGGTTTCAGACCTGACCAAAGCAAAGTTACCAAACCCGTGATATCAGCCGGGTTGAAAATAATCACTACATGCTTTACATCCGGGCAATATGCCTTGATATCCTTACCTAATTGCTCAGCAACAGCAGCGTTGCCTTTCAACAGATCCTCACGAGTCATACCTTGTTTACGAGGAGCGCCACCAGAAGAGATGATGTACTTCGCGCCAGTAAACGCCTCTTTAACATCGGTCGAGAAGGTCACGTTCAAGCCCTCAAAACCACAATGACGGATCTCCTCAGCGACACCCTCCAAACCCGGAGCATAAACATCATACAAGCAGATATTGGGAGTCAAGCGCATCATAGCAGCACACTGAGCCATATTAGAGCCAATCATTCCGGCAGCTCCAACGATCGTTAATTTCTCGTTAGTCAAAAATTCCATAATTCCTAAGATTTTAAATAATGAAACAATCTTTTTGTTCGTTAGCAAATGTACGGAAAAAACAGATCCATTATCCGCTTCACACCAAAAAGAATCGCGATATTATTCTTAAATTCGCGTAAAAGGGCGGGGCGCACCGGATTTGCCCCTGCCATAACAAGATTACTCATTAAAAAGAATAGCATCTATGAAAAGCATATCCTGTTTCTTGCCATATCAAGACGACACGGCAACCCGCTCGACCGTACGGCAACTCACCTGTTCGCCTCTTGTTGAAAAGATCTACCTGCTCGTCCCGGCCGATAAGGAAGAACCGCAAATACCCTCATGCGCTTCGATCCGGGTCAACGACTTGTGGAGCTCCGAGACTATCCGGACCATTGCCGAGCACTCGACAACCGAGTTTATCCTGATCTATACTCAGGGAGATGCCTTAAAACTGGGTCCGTTCGCCCTTGATCGCCTGGCCACTTTAGCCTCCGAGACCAATGCCGGCCTGCTTTACGCCGACTATCAGGAGACAAAAGGTGAAAAAACAGAACCACATCCACTCATCGACTATCAGGAGGGTAGTCTTCGTGATGATTTCAGCTTCGGAGCCTTGCTTCTCTATCGTGCCGAAGCGCTGATCGAGGCGATCACCCGCACACATGAGCAATACCGATTCGCCGGACTCTACGACTTGCGTCTCAAGGTTTCTCAATCCTGGCCGATTACGCATGTCAGCGAATACCTTTATACGATTGTCGAGAACGACCTTCGCACCTCGGGCGAGAAATTGTTCGATTACGTCGATCCCAAGAACCGGGCCGTCCAGCTCGAGATGGAGGCGGCTTGCACGGAGCATTTACGGCAAGTTGGCGCCTACCTGCCTCCCGTCACAAGGGAGATCGAGTTTGAGGGGACGGATTTTCCCCGTGAGGCATCCGTTATAATTCCTGTTCGTAACCGGGTCCGTACGATCGAGGACGCGATCCGCTCCGCCTTGAGGCAAGCAACGGATTTCAACTATAACGTCATCGTCGTGGATAACCATTCGACCGACGGTACGACCGAGAAGATCGCCGCATTGGCCAAAGAGGACCCGCACTTGTTGCATCTCCTGCCCGAACGGAACGATTTGGGTATCGGCGGGTGTTGGAACCTGGCGATACACCATCCCGAGTGTGGTCGTTTCGCCGTACAACTGGATAGCGACGATGTCTATAGCGACGAGCATACCTTGAGCCGGGTGGTCTCGACCTTCCGCTCCGAGCATTGCGCTATGGTAATCGGTAGCTACCGCATGACCAACTTCCAGATGGAGACCTTGCCGCCCGGCGTGATCGACCATCGGGAATGGACCGCCGAGAATGGGCACAACAACGCCCTCCGCATAAATGGACTTGGCGCGCCCAGAGCCTTCTATACACCTCTCTTGCGACAACTGAACCTGCCGAACACCAGCTATGGCGAGGATTACGCCATCGGGTTAAGGCTTTGCCGAGAGTATAAGATCGGGCGGATCTATGACGTGCTTTATCTTTGCCGCCGTTGGGAAGACAATTCCGACGCCGCCCTCGATACTCGTCGGATGAACGACCATAACCTCTATAAGGATAAAATCCGGACATGGGAATTGCAAGCCCGTATCCTCCTAAACAAGAGAAAAGCATGAAACCGAATATCTGGGTCAGCTCCTCGCAAGCCAACGAGATGCTGGCCAAGCAACTCAAGACATGGCCCCTGGCGCATGACAACTTCCAGGCATTGAAGAATGTCCGCCTCAAGGAGATCCGGCTGGACGATTGCCTCATCAAGATCCAGTTCAATCCGGCACGCGCCATCTCCACGACGGCAAAGGTGGATAAAGGCGCTATCCTGGATCGGCCCTGCTTCCTCTGCGTGGCCAACCTTCCGGTGGAACAGGAACGATTGCCGTTTGGGTTTCATTACCTGGTGCTTTGCAATCCCTACCCGATCTTCCAGGAGCATTTCACGATCCCGGCCCGCAGGCATGAGCCCCAAAGGATCTTGTGCCGGCTCAACGACCTGCTGACCATCGCTCGTCAGCTCAACCGACACACGATCTTCTATAATGGCCCCCGTTGTGGCGCCTCAGCTCCCGACCATGCCCATTTCCAGGCGGTAACGCAAGGCGTGATGCCCATAGACCAGGAGATCGGCGATTGGCTCGCACGGCAAGACGACCGGCACCTCATACCACTTGGACAAGCGCCCGGAGGAAGCAAGCTCTGGCGACTGGAGCGTTATTGGCGAAACGGTTTCGTCATCGAGGGTAATAACCAAGAGGAGATCGCCACTTGGTTCAAGCGTGTCTTCGACGCCTTGCCACGTAGCGAGGACGAGGAGGAACCCAAGATGAATCTTTTTGCCTATTATAACGACAAAACGGGTTGGCGACTGGTGATCATCCCGAGAAAGGCACACCGGCCACGGCAATACTTCGCCGAAGGAGAGGAGCGCCTGTTGAGTAGTCCGGGAGCCGCCGACGCAGGCGGTTTGCTGATCCTACCCGTCGAGCGGGATTTCGAACGGATGGACGAGTCCCTGTTGCGTGACCTGTTCGGGCAAACCTGCTATGACGACGAGACGATCCGGTCATTCCAGATCAATACTGTTTTTTAACTATCTTCGCGGCAAACACGTTTAGTGAAGCAAAAACAAGACGATGAAAGCATTCTTTAAAACCATCCTGGCCTCGACGATCGGCGTGATCGTAGGCCTCACCTTTATGGGCATAATCGGCCTGCTCGCCTTAGTCGGGCTGGTCGCCGGCCTCACCAGTACGCCGACCTACGTACCGTCAAACAATACGGTCCTGAGAATCGACCTCAACGGCACCATCGCCGACAATCCGGCGGAAGACCCTCTGGCCCTTCTCTGGAAAGAAGATGAGACAACCCTATCGCTCAAGGAGATCCTGAAAGCCATCAAGGTCGCCGGTGAAGATCCCCGGATAAATGGTATTTATCTCCGGGCAGGTAACCTTGATGGTGGTAGCGCGAGCCTGCAAAGCATCCGCCGTGCCCTCGAGGCCTTCAAGGAAAGCGGCAAGTTCGTGGTGGCCTATGGCGATAACTATACGCAAGGATGTTATTATCTCTGCTCCGTAGCCGACCGGCTTTTCCTCAATCCGCAGGGAATGGTGATGCTCAATGGCCTGTCGAGCCAGACCATGTTTTTCACCGGGTTGATGGAGAAACTCGGTGTCGAGATGGAGGTCTTTAAGGTCGGCTCCTACAAGGGAGCGGTCGAGCCTTTCCTGCTCAAGAAATTGAGCGACGAGAACCGGGAGCAGATCCAATCCTATATCTCGACCATCTGGGGCCATCTGGTGGAGGGCATCGCCTCCTCACGCCGGATGAGTACGGATGCCGTCGAGCAATTCGCCAACGAGGGACTCGCCTTCGCCGGTGCCCAAAAAGCGATTGATATGGGCCTGATCGACGAGCAAAAGTATCAACCGGAGGTAGACCGTTTCATCCGGGAACAGACCGGACAAGAGAACAAACAGAGTTACGCCTCCGTCTCGGAGGTGGCCAGCCTGGATACGCCCAAAGGATCCGGACCGAAAATCGCCCTGCTTTATGCCGAGGGCGAGATCGTTCCCCGGCAAAGTGTCTCGGGTTATGATCTCTCACAAGTGATCACCGAGCGACTGGCCGACCAGCTGATCGAGCTGAAGGAGGATAAGGAGATCAAGGCGGTTGTCTTGCGTATCAACTCGCCGGGCGGAAGCTTCCAGGTCGCCGACCAGATCTGGCGACAGGTCGAGGAGCTCAAGAAAGAGAAACCGATCGTGATCTCGATGGGCGATGCCGCCGCCTCGGGTGGTTACTACATCGCATGTGCCGCCAACCGGATCATCGCAGAATCGAACACACTGACCGGATCGATCGGTGTCTTCTCTCTCCTGCCCCGTCTGGCGGATAAGCTGGGTATCGGAAGTGATGTGGTGAAAACCAATCCCTATGCCGACCTGGGCAACTCCATGCGCCCCATGAGCGCCGACGAGCGGGCTCTCTTGCAACACCAGACCGAGTATGCCTACCGGACTTTCCTTTCCCGATGCGCTGATGGACGAAGCATGACCACCGAGCAGGTGGATCGTGTGGCGCAAGGTCGGGTCTGGACCGGCTCGCAAGCGGTAGACCTGGGTCTGGTGGATGACCTGGGCGGTCTTCAACAAGCGATTAGCGACGCCGCCGAGCTGGCGCAATTGGATCATTACCAGATCAAGGAGATCACGACCAACAAGAGCCTGTTCGAGGAGCTTTTCGCCACGACCGGCCCGACGATCAAGGCCAACCTGCTCCGCTCGTTCCTGGGGGATGATTTCATTTATTACCAAACGCTCCAGCAGATGCGTGTAAACTCCGGTATCCAGGCTCGCCTGCCCTACGATATCCGGCCCCTTTAATATCCCGACGAGATGAGAGCGTTCACGATCAAACGATTCCGGGTATTGGCGCCACTCGCCTGGTTGTATGGCGCAGTTACGAGCCTTCGTAATCGCCTGTTCGATTGGGGCTGGTTGCCTTCCGAGCGCTTTCCGCTCCCGGTGATCTGCGTGGGTAATCTCAGCGTGGGCGGCACGGGCAAGACACCCCATACGGAATATCTTGTCCGGCTCCTCTCGCCTAAACATCGGGTCGCCGTCTTGAGCCGGGGATACAAACGAGAGACGAAAGGCTATCGTTTAGCCACCACAAAGAGCAGCTCCAGCGAGATCGGAGATGAGCCTTACCAGATCAAACGCAAATTCCCGGAAATAACCGTGGCGGTAGATAGCGACCGGCGTCGGGGAATCGCCAACCTGCTGGCCCTGCCCGAACGGGAACGTCCGGAGGTGATCCTTCTCGACGACGCTTTCCAGCATCGCTACGTGCGCCCCTCGCTCAATATCGTCCTGACCGATTATCATCGTCCCTATTTTGTCGACGCCTTGATGCCCGATGGGCGATTGCGAGAGACAAGAGGTGGCATCCGGAGGGCGAACATCGTGATCGTCACCAAAACCGACGAGCCCATCGATCGCCCAATCTACGAGGAGTGGCGAAAAGCCTCAAGCCTCGAGCCGGGGCAACATCTCTTTTTTAGTGAGTTGGCCTACGATCATCTGGAACCGCTCTTCCCGGACGAGGCCAGCGAGACGATCGATCCCGCCCGGGCGACGGTCCTGCTCATTAGTGGCATCGCCAATCCGGCACCACTCCTGGCCGAGGTCAGGAGACGAGCACGCCAGGTGATCCATTTCCCGTTCGCCGACCATCACTCGTTCAATGCCGACGAGCTGGCGAGGATCGAGGCCAAACGGCAAGAGCAAAGCGAACCAACGCTCATCATCGTGACCGAAAAGGACGCCGCCCGATTGCGCCAGCATCCCGGCTTGCCCAATGCCTGGCGAGCGATCCTTTACCAATTGCCGATCCGGACGCGCTTCCTCAACGGAGAGGGCGAACGGTTCGACCAATTGATCCAACGACATATCGAACAATCATTTAATTCCAACATATAGCATGACTAAAAGAACTGAAATAGCGACCTTGGGTGAGTTCGGATTAATCCGCCACCTCACCGATCGCATCGAGTTGAAAAACAAGAGTTCCCTGAAAGGGGTAGGCGACGATGCCGCCGTGATGGACTATGCCGACAAGCTGACGCTCGTGACGACCGACCTCCTGCTGGAGGGTGTTCATTTCGACCTCACTTACGTTCCCTTGAAGCATCTGGGCTATAAGTCCGCCGTGGTCAACTTCTCCGACATTTACGCCATGAATGGCCGGCCACGCCAGATCACCGTATCGCTCGGCATCTCGAAGCGTTTCTGCGTTGAGGATCTGGAGCAACTCTATGATGGCATCCGCCTGGCGTGCGACATTTACGGCGTCGACCTCGTCGGTGGCGACACTTCCGCCTCGATGACCGGCCTGACCATCAGCATCACCTGTATCGGTGAGGGCGAGCGAGGCAAAGTGGTCTACCGGGATGGCGCTCACGAGACCGACCTTATCTGCGTCAGTGGCGACCTGGGTGCCGCCTATATGGGTCTCCAGTTGCTGGAGCGCGAGAAGAGCGTCTTTCGGGGCGAGAAGGATTTCCAGCCCGACTTCGCCGGCAAGGAGTATCTCCTCGAGCGGCAATTGAAACCGGAGGCACGCAAGGACATCATCGAGGCACTCGACCGGGCGGGTATCGTCCCGACGGCGATGATGGACGTATCCGATGGCCTCTCGTCCGAGTTGCTCCACATCTCGAAGGCGAGCCACGTCGGTTGCCGGGTTTATGAGGATCGCATCCCGATCGATTACCAAACCGCCGTGATGGCCGAGCAATTCAACATGAACCTCGTTACCGCCGCGCTTAATGGAGGCGAGGATTACGAGCTGCTCTTTACCGTGCCCCTTACCGACCACGATAAGGTGGAGGCGATCGAGGGCGTGAAGGTGATTGGCCACATCACCCGAGAGGAGCTGGGCAACTACCTGGTTGGTCGTGATGGTGGTGAGGTGACGCTCAGGGCACAAGGCTGGAACTCGCTCGAGTAAGTCGTACTTCTGGCGAAAAACGCGTATCTTCGCGCCCCGAGAGGCGAACGCCTCTCCGTGTGCTTGCTAAACCACGTATTAAAAACAAGAAAACAAGAGATTAATGAAAAGACAAGACGCTGCTATGGTGTGCTTCTCTGGAGGACAAGACTCCACGACCTGCCTGTTCTGGGCGAAAAAGCACTTCAAGAGAGTAGAGGCGGTATGCTTCACCTACGGACAAAAGCACGCGCTCGAGGTCGAGGTGGCCCGGGCGATCGCCGACGAGGCGCATGTCCCCTTCCATCTGCTGGATGTCTCGCTGATCAGCCAGCTTGACCCGAACAACTCACTGGTGAACGGATCCATCACGATGGACGAGGAGAAACCGGCGGATAACTATCCGAATACCTTCGTGCCGGGGCGTAACATGGTGTTCCTCACCTTTGCCGCCATCCTGGCCCGGAGCAAGGGAATCTTCCATCTGGTGACAGGTGTGTCGGAGGCCGACTTTAGTGGCTATCCCGATTGCCGGGATACTTTCATCCGTTCGCTCAACGTGACGCTCAACCTGGCGATGGACGAGCAATTCGTCCTGCACACCCCGTTGATGGATCGCGACAAGAGTGAGGTCTGGGAACTTTCCGACGAGCTGGGCGTATTCGACCTGGTGCGCCAACGCACACTCACCTGTTACAATGGCGTCATCGCCGACGGATGTGGCCATTGCCCCGCTTGCAAGCTCAGACAACATGGCCTGGAGAAATACCTGGAGCGAAAGAAAAGCATGTCTAACAATCAATAATAAAGGAGAACAAGAATAATGGATACACGAAAGGACGAGCATGAGCTGAGCCTCTTGGGTGGCAAGACCATCTACCGGCAAGATTACGCGCCCGAGGTGCTGGAGGCCTTCACCAACAAGCATCCGGAGAACGACTATTGGGTGCGCTTCAATTGCCCGGAGTTCACGAGCCTCTGCCCCATCACCGGGCAGCCTGATTTCGCCACCATCCATATCGACTATATCCCCGACATCAAGATGGTGGAGAGCAAGAGCCTGAAGCTCTATCTCTTCAGTTTCCGTAACCATGGGGCTTTCCATGAGGATTGCGTCAACATCATCATGAAAGCCCTCATCGCCCTGATGGATCCGAAATACATCGAAGTCACCGGTATCTTTACTCCGCGTGGCGGGATTTCCATCTATCCGTATGCCAACTACGGCCGCAAAGGTACGAAGTTCGAGCAGATGGCGGAGTTCCGCATGATGAATCATGATTTGAAATAAGCGGACGGAGGAACCCTGAAAATAAATAGTGTTAAAAACAGATTCAGGGTTTAATTATACATAAAAAATGTATATCTTTGTGCCGTCTCAGTTAGCCCGATGGGTTGGTGGGACGGCTATATATAGAGAAGACGTTTTTCAGCGTTTATCTTCTACGGCTCAAACTTCGCAACTTTGAAATTCCAAAAGAAGATAATGCAACGAGGGCGTCTGCGTGGTACGTTTATATCTCACTCTGCCGTGGGTAGAGGGAAGTAATATATATGTACTGGCGTGGGCTAACTGCGTTGCTTATCCTTTTGGAATGGGCAATGCGAAGGCCTGAGTCGTGGGGTAAGCAAGAAACAGGCACCCACGCTTTTCGCGTATGGCCGGATTTGAATGTGTGACGAATGCCAACTTGGGGAGTCGGTTGGATGGTTTGAGTTTATGAGAATATCGTTTGGCGGTAAAACGGACGTGAACAAGATGTCCGATGACGAAAAGACCGCCTTGTTAAAGGCTCTGCAAGCAAATTTACAAGAAAAAGGATGTTGGACGGCGGAATGGTTGTCGGCTTCCGGTGTGCCGTGCCCGCCCGTGAGGGAGGAAGAACTGGCACGCTTGAAGGAAGCCAAAGAAGAGCTGGCAGAAACCGTGCGCGCGTCAGAAACCAAGAAAGAAGAACTGGCGGCTTTGCGGATCGAACTGGATGAAATGACCAAAAGACGCGGCGCGATCCTTGTGGCTGTACGCGAAGAAGAACAAAAACTGGCGGATTTGCACAAGGGGGACAATACGATTCCGGTCCAGGGCATGGAGGACTTGAAAAAAGAAATACGCGAGGGGATGAATTTAGTGTTGGAGAAATTGTCGGCCAAGATTGACCAGGAGAATCGTGATTTGGTGCACGTCCTTGACAAGGTGGAAGATAAGTTGATGCGGAAAGAGGCCGATTTACAGGGATTTCAGGAAGATTCGCGCTTAAAGGCCACCGCGCCGTTCTTGAAACAGTTCATTCATCTGGGCGACATGATGCGCAAGGTGGTGGACGAGAAT
>ERZ779737.2408-NODE-2408-length-12314-cov-3.087364_pt1 | contig 12314 bp, 12 predicted proteins | sample MGYA00511889_ERZ779737 | MGnify/ENA primary metagenome ERZ779737 (study PRJEB29588, sample SAMEA2163575) | human gut metagenome | biome: human gut; feature: human-associated habitat; material: faeces | place: Denmark | collected 2008/2010 ...
TTTTTACAAAAGGTATTAAATCTCTTACTATAATATTACTTGTAAATATCATTCCTTGTGTTGCTCTTATAACTTTCGGATTGTATAAATCAACAGTATCGCAACTAAGTACAATTGTATCTATTGAAAATGCAACTGCACTTCTAATGATAGTACCTAAATTACCTGGGTCTTGAATATTATCAAGTATAAGTATTCTATCACCTAATTGCTTTTCTTTTATTTTTTTACAAACCCCAATCATACTTGGTATACTTGTAAGAGAAGTAATCTTTTTCATTACTGCTTCACTTACTAATGTTACATTATCATAATCAACTGAATTTAGAGAATAAACTTCTTTTAATAATCCATGCTTATTAGCTTCAGTTACTAAGTGTTCACCTTCTACTATAAACAAATCACTATCTTTTCTATATTTCTTATCATATAATTTACATAATTCCTTAATCTTCTTATTATCAATACTAGTTATTATCATTCTCTCATTTCCTTTCTTAATTCTTTATATTTAGGACAATACTTTGATACAGTAGCCCAAAAATTCTTAGAATGATCAAAGTATATAAAGTGAGATAATTCATGAACAATAACATAATCTAAATACTTTAAATCCATCTTTATTAATTCTGAATTAAGAGTAATACTTTTATCTTTCTTATTACAAACACCCCACCTTGTTGTCATACGTCTAATCTTCAATTTAGGATAAGGAACACTTTCAAAAGTAGAATATATCTTATCAAGTCTTTCTTTAAATATAGTCTCAGTAAAAGACTTTAAGTACTTATCTAACTTAGATATATCTTTAACATACAACTTATTATCACTAAACTCATAATTATCAACAATAGATAACTGAATAACATCTACTTCTGTTCCAAGTATCATACACTTTTCATTTCTTTTTATTTTTAATTCTTCTTTATCAATCATCCTTGTTATAGTACTATAATTCTCAGTTATTAATTTAGAAATCATATTATCACTAGTAAACAAACTTGTAGTAACATATATTTTTAAATCGTCCTTAACTCTTATATATGTATTTTTATTATTTTTTCTTATTATAACTATTTCATATTTATTATCATTATAATTAAAAACCATAGCACCACCAACAATAGTATAACAAAAAACAAGATGTATTGCATCTTACTTTTTACATTTTACGTTAGATTTTTTAAGTTTACATGTATATGAAACAGTTTCTTTTTCAGTACTTCTTACTGAAGTGACTTCTTTATTACCATATATAAAATAGTCATCTGACATAATGTTGCTTATTTTACCATATTCTTTATCAAATTTAGTAAAATCCGCAAATTCCTTTATATCATCATCACAAAGACATTTATATAAATCTAATATTCTTTTAGTACCATTAACATCAGATGATAAACGAATTCTATTATCTTTTTTTATAATCCTATAATTAATATTTTCTTCTTTTGTTGCTAATTCAAATTCAGGATTACTAAATAAACTATTAGCACCATCAATTAACTTAATGGGAAATGATTTAATAAGGTATACTAATTCCATATTAGGTTCATCTATTTCTAATAAAATTCTTATGCTTTCTAAATACTCATTCATATTACTACCTACTTTCCTTAATCATTATATAATGATTATAAATATTTATCTAGCACTTTTAAAAAAAAAGATAAAGTTACCTTTATCTTATTTAACAATTCCATATATAATTGGTTCTTTTGCTTTTTGTACATCTTCTATTACAAAAGCACTTTTTACTTCATTATAATCTATTTCTTTATTACCAACATACACTTTAGCAATTACTTCATTAGCATGTACATATTCTGATACATGTTTTACAATTTCAATGCCAACACTATGGTCTATAGTATCTTCTTTTGTTTTTCTACCACTACCTAAATTTAATGAACATTCTGCAATTTTTAGAGCATCTATATCATTTATATAACCATCTTTATCTGCTGATACATTAATAATATAATTAGAAATACTTAAGTTATTTATATCTCCACCTTGATATTTAACAAGTTCTAAGAATTTATTATATGCTTCCTTAGTTCTAATTGCTCTTAAAACTTCTCCTTGTGCTTGCATATAATCCATATTCTTAGCCATGCTTACCATGTAGGTCGCTAAAACAATACATAAATCTCTTAAATCTTTGTTGCCACCACCATTTAATATTTCCATGGCTTCTTTTACTTCAAGTGCATTTCCAACCATATTTCCAAGTGGATAATTCATATTACTTATTAACGCTCTTGTTTCTTTTCTATGACTATTGCCTATGTATACCATTAATTTAGCAAGGTCAACTGCTTCTTCTTTAGTTTCAAGTAATGCCCCGCGTCCATATTTAACATCGAGCAATATCTTATCCGCACCACTTGCTAATTTCTTACTCATGATAGATGCAGCAATTAGGGATTTTGATGATACTGTACCAGTTACATCACGAAGCGCATAAATTTTTTTATCAGCAGGCGCAAGGTCTTGAGAAGTTGTAGCGATACATACATTTATATCATGAACTTCCTTTATCATTTCATCCATAGATAAATTAACATTGTAGTTTAAAATAGATTCTAATTTGTCAACTGTACCACCTGTGTAACCAAGACCTCTACCACTCATTTTTACAACAGGAATACCTAGTGCTGCTACAATCGGTGCAACAACTAAAGTAGTCTTATCACCAACACCACCTGTTGAGTGTTTATCAACTTTCACACCAGGTATACTTCTTAAATCAATAATTTTGCCACTATTTAACATACTCTCTGTTAAATTAACTGTTTCTTCACTATCAAGACCATTAATACAAATTGCCATCAATAAAGAAGACATTTGATAATCTTTAATTTCATCTTTAACAAATCCATTAACAATAAAATCTATTTCATCTTTTGAAAATTTACCATTATTTCTTTTTTTATTGATTAAATCCACTATGTACATAATATCACCCTTTATTCTTAAATATATTGTACCATATAATTAAAAATAATGCAAAAGCATTACTTAAGTTTTTTATCAATTAATTCAACCATTCTTTTTGGGTCTTCCATAATTGTTTTATGAAGTTCTTTATTAAGTCTTAATTTTTTAAGAAACATTAATTCTTCTTTAGATACATATGCTCCATAAGGATTAGAACCCTCTTTTACAACTGGAATATCTTTACCAAGAAAATAATCAGATGACACATTAAATATATCAACTAAATCTTCTAATGTTTCAAGGCTTGGTGTTCTTATATTTCTTTCGTAACAACATACTGATACTTTTGTTACATTTAATTTATTGCCTAATTCTTCTTGTGTCATATTATTTTTAATTCTTAAATTTTTTAATCTACTACCTATAAACATAATATTCACCTAGGCAAATTATATCTAAATAGCATATCTAAAAATGTCAAATTAACTAAAAAGTAACTTTGGAATAATTATTTTATAATATTTTATAATAACTCTAATATTAATAAAACAGTAAATCTTTACTGTTTCTTTGTATTTCTTAAACCTCCATTAATTACTTTAAATTTAGTTTTATTCATCACTTTATTTTTATCATCATTTCCATCTTTGTACCCTTCTATTACTTCAAATATTGGTACATATATTTCATACTTAGTTAATAATTTATTATCACCATATAAATACGAGTTCTTAGCAAGATAACTAATTAAGTCCATATCCGCTTTTATATCTATAATATCAGTTAGACAAAACGCTAGATTAATTTCTTTAACCCCTTCTTCAGGTTCAGGAATTACTAATCTATTAGTTTTATAAAGCATATCATCCTCTACTTTATAAATACTTTCTAATTTAACATTCTCTCTACCTGATGCTAAGACAGTAATATTATCACCTTCTAATATTATTTTATCTAAAAATAAAAGTAAGTAAGGACTATCTAGTTCAATACCGGTAATTTGTGTATTATCTTTTGAATTAACTAATAAATAATAACTATCTTCTATTTTAGTCGCATCAATTGATATTTTTCCTTGTTTTGTTTTAAATGCTATTCTATTTGTTGCTTCCATAATGTCATTGTTCATACCATTACCTCCAATTTAATTTTATCATATTTTTTCACTTTTGCAATTACTAAATTTGTGCTAATATAGAGTTGAGGTGTATTATGGAAAGAATTGAAAAAATTAATTACTATTTAGATATTGCTGAGGCAGTGCTTGAAAGGAGTACGTGTATAAGAAGAAATTTTGGTGCAGTTATTGTGAAAAATGATGAAATTATATCAACTGGTTATAATGGCGCGCCACGTGGAAGAAAGAATTGCAGTGATTTAAAATATTGTATGAGAGAAAAACTAAATATACCAAGAGGAGAAAGATATGAATTATGTAGAAGTATCCATGGTGAACAAAATGCAATAATAAGTGCGAAAAGAAGCGATATGATTGACGCTGATATATATTTAGTTGGTAAGAATTTTAACGATGGATCGTATGTTTCTGATGCTAGACCCTGTGCTATGTGCAAAAGAATTATTATAAATGCTGGTATTAAGAATATTTATGTAAGAAATGATAAAGAAAATTATACAAAAATTGAAGTACAAGATTATATTGATAATGATGAAACTCTAGAAGGAACACTTGGTTACTAATGAACGTAGTTGGAATTATAGCAGAATATAATCCATTTCATAATGGACATGTATACCAAATTAATAAAATTAAGAAATTATTTAAAAATTCAATAATAATTGTAATATTAAATGGCAATTTTACACAAAGAGCAGATGTATCAGTTATAAATAAATGGGATAAAACTAGAATACTTTTAGATAACAATGTTGATATGGTTGTTGAATTACCTATTTATTATGGAATTAATAATGCTGATATCTTTGCAGAGGGTGCTTTAAAAATATTAAATGAATTAAAAATAGATACTTTAGTATTTGGTACTGAGAGAAACAACTTAGATGATTTTTATACTATTGTTAATGCTAAGAAGCACAAGGATTATGATAAATTAGTTAAGAAATACTTAGATTTAGGTTATAGTTACCCTACTTCATGCTCTAAATCCTTAGAATTCTTAAGTAAAATAAAAATAGATACTCCAAACGACATTTTAGCGACTTCTTATATAAATACAATTATAAATAATAATTACAATATAAAACCATATGGAATAAAAAGAACAAATGATTATCATGGTAAAGATATAACTAATATTTCAAGTGCTTCTGCAATAAGAAATGCAATATTTAATAATGTTGATTATAAAGAAAGTATTCCAAAGAATGTTGATAAATATATTAGCAATATAAAGATAGATGATTATTTTGATTTAATAAAATATAAAATATTATCTTGTTTATATAATCCTATATTTTTATCAACATATATTTATTGTTTTATAAAAGCATTGGTTAAAAAAGATTTAGCTTGGGAAGAAATTAAACATGAAAAAACACAGATTGATTAATTCTGTGTTTTTATATTTTAAAGTTTTCTACTTCTTCAATATCTTTACCATATTCTTTTATATATTTTTCATGTTTTTTCAAAATATTTTTACAATATAATTTAAGTTTTTTAGTATCACTTGTTTCATCAAGATATTTTAAAGCATCTAAGATAAGATTATATCTATCTATCTTATTTTGAACTCTCATATCAAATGGAGTTGTTATTGTACCTTCTTCAATATAACCTTTTACATGAAGATTTTTATTTGTTCTTTTATAAGTTAATTCATGTATTAAATTAGGATAACCATGGAAAGCAAAAATAATTGGCTTATCTTTTGTAAATATTGAATCATATTCTTTATTTGTTAAACCATGAGGATGCATTTTAGAAGTTTGTAATTTCATTAAATCAATAACGTTGACTACCCTTATTTTTATATTTTTTAAATATTTCCTCATTATTTTAGTAGCACATATTACTTCTAGTGTTGGGGTGTCACCACAACAAGCCATAACTATATCAGGATCTTTCGTTTTACATGAAATAAAATCTAATTCTTTTATTCCTTTTTCACACAAAAGATTTGCTTCTTCATAACTTAAATATTGTGGTCTTAAATGTTTGGATGCAATAATTACATTTATATAATTTTTTGATTTTATACAGTGATTAAAACAAGATAACAAAGTATTTGTATCAATTGGTAGATACATTCTAACTGTATCAGCTTTCTTTGTAGCTAAATGATTTAAAAAACCTGGATCTTGATGAGTATAACCATTATGATCTTGTTGCCATACATGACTTGTTAAAATATAATTTAAACTAGATATTTCTTTTCTCCAAGAAAGACTATTACTTACTTTTAACCATTTAGCATGTTGACTAGCCATTGAATCAATTATTCTTATGAAAGCTTCGTAGCTATGAATAAACCCATGTCTTCCTGTTAAAATATATCCTTCAAGAAGTCCTTCACATAAATGTTCTGATAAAATTGAATCAATTATCCTTCCATCTGGACTTAAATATTCATCTGTTTTAAGTATTCTTCCATCAAAACTTCTGTTAGTTACTTCAAACACATGATTTAATCTATTAGATAATGCTTCATCAGGACCAAATATTCTAAAATTATCAGGATTTAACTTTACGATATCTTTTATAAACTTACCAAGTTCAAGCATATCACTTGCATATACTTCTCCTGGAGTTTTAATTTTTAAAGCATATTTTTTATAACTTGGAACTTTTAATTCTTTTAATAATAATCCCCCATTAGTATTAGGATTAAGTCCCATTAAATGTTTTTCATCTGGTCTTAAACTTTTTAATTCTTCTTTTATACTTCCATCTTCATTAAATAATTCTTCAGGATGATAACTTTTTAACCATTTTTCTAACTCTTTTATATTTTCTAAATGATCTTTATCCACAATTAATGGTACTTGATGTGATCTAAAACTATTTTCTACAGGTAAATCATTAACCTTTTTAGGACCAGTCCATCCTTTTGGGGTTTTTAAAATAACAACAGGATATAAACTACTGTTACCATTTTTTATTTTTCTTATATCTTTTAAAACCAACTCTAAAGTTCTAGCCATTTCTTCATGCATAAGTAATGGTTCTTTTCCACATACAAAATATGTTTTATAACCAAGTCCTTTAAAATATGAAGTAATCTCATCATTAGTCATTCTTCCCATAATCGTAGGATTAGCTATTTTATAAGAATTTAAATGAACTATTGGTAAAACAATACCATCTTTTTTAGGATTTATAAGCTTAATTGCATTCCAAGAACAAGCAAGTGGTCCTGTTTCAGCTTCCCCATCACCCACGACACAAGCTGCAATTAAAGTTGGATTATCAAGTACTGCTCCAAAAGCATGACTTAAACTATAACCAAGTTCTCCACCTTCATGAATTGACCCAGGTGTTTCAGGAGATACATGACTTGATACTCCCCCAGGAAAAGAAAATTGTTTACAAAATTTCTTTAATCCTTCATAATCTTCAGTTATTTCAGGATATATTTTAGAATAACTACCTTCAAGATAAGTATTTGAAGTTAAAGCATTACCCCCATGCCCTGGTCCTGAAATATATATCATATTTAAATTATATTTTTTTATTATCCTATTTAAATGAACATATATAAAATTTTGTCCTGGTACTGTTCCAAAATGACCTACTACTTTAGGTTTTATATCATTAATACTAAGTGGTCTTTTAAGTAAAACATTATCAAGTAAATAAAGTTGTGCCACACTTAAATAATTACATGCATTAAAATATTTATTTATTTTTATAAGTTCATCTTTTGTTAATGTTTTCATAAATCATTCCCCTATTCTTTATAAGACTATTATATAAAAAAAAGAAGATTATGTAAATAATTAAATCTTATTTTCATAATCCTTCTTCTATTTTATTCTTTTCCAACAAATACCCCTGTAGGTTATTCATTGGAAATTACAAGACGCGAAGAGCGGCTAGAAAAAGAACTGCCATAGTAGTTACCGAAACTAAACACTCCTGCATTATGCAGTGGTAAGCTTAAAGTAGACAGTACAAAAAAGAACAGGTCTTTCTACCTATTCAATTTAATTAAAAATCTAACTTTTATTTAATTTTAAGACTTCTTAAATAAGATTTTATTTCATCACTAATTCTATAACTTTCAATAGCTTTTTGAATTGATTTATTATGTATCCATTTATCTAATGTTTTATTTTCAAATAAAGGTATAACTTCTTCATAGTTTTTTATTAAAGCAACACTATAATACCAACTAATAGCCATATTAACATAGTAATCATTACTTTTTATCTTACTTAAAGTTATTAAATCTTTTTTATATAAGTTATTTCCTAAATAAAATTGTAATAAGCTAACAATAGCAAATCTTTTATAATAAGTTCTTTTGTCTTTTAATATATTAAGTAAATATTTATGAACTTTATTATAATCTTTTTTAAATATTTTAGGATTTAAAGTGTCACATACTTCCCAATTATCTATATATGGTAAAAACTTATCTAAATATTCTAAATATGTATCTAAATCTTTTATATAAATATTCATTAAACAAGTATGGAGGATATTTTCTTCATGATATTTATGTGGTAAATCATTTATAAATTTAATTGTATCTTCAAAGTTTATTTTTTTAGCTAAAGTTCTTATTAATGGTATTTTTACTCCGATTATAACATCTTTATTAATATTAGGTATTAGTTTTGATGTAAAGTTTTTATAATTTAAATCTTGTAATTTAAATAATTCTTCTTGGATATTCATTTTAATTTATATCCTAATTTTTCTAATTCTAATATTGCTATTAAAGATAAATTATTTTTAGATAAACTATTTATATCAAAAAACTCTGCTCCGAGGGAATCATCATTTATTTCATCTGCTTTTATTTCTTTTTTAATTTCATTATTATAATCTAATACTTTGTAAAATACTCCAATATGATGTGTTCTTATTAATTTATCATCATCTTGCCAATCCACAGTAACAGAATCAACATCAAATAGTTTATAGTTTGTTATTTCTAAGCCTGTTTCTTCTTTAAATTCTCTTTTTAAAGCATCTTCTACTCTTTCACAAAATTCTACTGTTCCACCTGGTAAATCAAGTTTACCAAGATAAGGCCCTCGACATTTTTTTATAAGTAATATTTTTTCATCTTTAATGACTATTCCATAAGCTCCTAAATGTTTGTTTTCTATCATATTAATACCTCCCTTATTAAATTATACAAAAAGTAGACAAAATTTGTCTACTTAATTTTTATTTCATTATCATATGTAATGTTAATAACATCACCATATTTAATTTCATTATTAATAATTTTTTTAGCTAAGAATGTTTCAAGTGTTTTAGCTACAAGTCTTTTTAAAGGTCTTGCACCATAAAATTCATCATAACCATTATCAACAAAATAGTTAATAGCTTTATCATCAAGATTAATTTTAATATTTAAATCTTTTAATCTTAATTCTTCTTCTTTAATTATTTTATTTAAAATATCTTTTAAAACATCTTTAGTTAATTTATTAAATACAATTACTTCATCAATTCTGTTAATAAATTCAGGTTTAAAATAGTTATGAAGTTCATCTAATACTTTATCTTCTTTACCTTCTAAAATATATTCACTTCCAACATTTGATGTCATTATAATAATTGTATTTTTAAAATCTACTGTTCTACCTTGTGAATCAGTACATCTTCCATCATCTAAGATTTGAAGAAGTAAGTTAAGTACTTCAGGATGAGCTTTTTCTATTTCATCAAAAAGAATTATACTGTAAGGATTTCTTCTTACTTTTTCTGTTAATTCTCCACCTTCTTCATATCCAACATATCCTGGAGGAGAACCAATTAATCTTGATACGCTAAATTTTTCCATATATTCACTCATATCAATTCTTATCATATGTTTTTCATCATCAAAAAGTTCTTCTGCTAATGCCTTAGCAACTTCTGTTTTACCAACTCCAGTTGGGCCAAGAAAGATAAATGAACCAATTGGTCTATTTGGATCTTTAATTCCACTTCTACTTCTTATAATAGCATTACTTACTAAATGAAGAGCATTATCTTGTCCCATAACTTGTTTTCTTAAATTATCTTCAAGACTTAATAATTTATCTTTTTCACTACTTACAAGTTTTGCTATTGGAATAGAAGTCCAACGAGAAATAACACTTGCTATACTTTCACTATTAACAACGTTACTTAATAATCTAGTTTCATTAGCATTATTAAGTTCTTTTAGTTCTTTTTCTAAACTTGGAATTACACCATGTCTTAATCTTGCAGCTGTTTCTAAATCATAATTATTCTCAGATTTTTCAAGTTCGTATATTGCTTTTTGTAATTCTTCATTTTTTGTTTTTATTTTATCATTTAATTCTTTTTCTTTTTCCCAAGATAAAGTTAATTCTTTTTCTTGTTCTTTTAAAATATTTAATTCTTTTAATATTTCATCTTTTCTAGCAAGTGAAAGTTCATCTTTTTCTTTTTTAATAGCTTCATTTTCTATTTCAAGACGCATTATATTTCTTCTTACTTCATCTAAAGAAGTTGGTACAGAGTCCATTTGTACTCTAATGGTAGCACACGCTTCATCAACAAGATCTATTGCTTTATCTGGTAAATATCTATCTGTTATATATCTATTTGATAAAGTTGCGGCGCTTACTAACGCTTTATCTTCAATTGTAACTCCATGATGAACTTCAAAAGTTTGTTTTAATCCACGAAGAATTGTAATTGTATCTTCAACAGTTGGTTCATGGACAATTATTTTTTGAAATCTTCTTTCAAGAGCTCCATCTTTTTCAATATAGTTTCTATATTCATTTAAAGTAGTTGCTCCGATTACATGAATTTCACCACGTGCTAACATTGGTTTTAAAATGTTACCTGTATCCATTGCTCCTTCAACTGCTCCGGTACCTACAATCATATGAATTTCATCAATAAACATAATTATATTACCTTCACTTTTTTTAACTTCATTTAATACTTTTTTTAATCTATCTTCAAATTCACCACGATATTTAGCACCTGCTACTAAGCTTGCCATATCAAGTTCCCAAATTGTTTTATTTTTTAAACTTTCTGGAACATCATTTTTAACTATTCTATTAGCTAAACCTTCAACAATAGCAGTCTTACCAACACCTGGTTCTCCAATTAAAACAGGGTTATTTTTTGTTTTTCTTGATAATATACGCGTAATACTTCTAACTTCTTCATCTCTTCCTATAACAGGATCTATTTTTCTTGCCTTAGCAAGTTCAGTAATGTTTCTTCCATATTTTTCTAAAACATTTTCGTTTTCTTCTTCATTATTAAAAATATAACCTTCTACCTTAACAGGTGATATTCTTCTAATATCCGTATTTTTAAGCATTTCAATAGGTACTATAACCTCCCCTTTAACAGGAAGTTTATATAAATTACCATATATTAACTTAGTTAAGTCAATTATCATAAAATCACCTCTTGCAAGGTAAATTATACTATCTTTTTAGCTTTCGTGCAAGAATTTTTAATAAACTGTGTTATAATTATTTAAAGCAAAGGAGTACGTTATGAAATACTTATTTATTATTGCAATGGAAAAAGAAGCTAGTGACATAATAGAACACTACAAACTAAATAAAATAGATAATAATTATTATAAAAGAGATAATTTAGAACTTGTTATAACAGATGTATCTAGAAATGGAATTACAAGCGCACTTGTTAACTTAAATTGTAAATATAACATTAATTATAAAGACTATATTGCAATAAACATTGGTATGGTAGGATCTAACAACTTAAAAGTTGGAGAAGTTGTTATGGCAACAAAAAGCTTTGGTTACCACTTTAATCTTACGCCTTTTGGAGACCCTTTATACCATGCTTTAAACTCACCCTTTAACTTAGAAAAGGTAGATGGTATAAAAAATGTTGCATGCTACACGGCAGATGGCTTTGTACTTGAAACAGACATAAAAGAAGATGCTATATTTGATATGGAATTAAATGCTATAGTTAATTTTCCATTTAAAAAATACTACTCTATAAAAGTAGTATCAGATAGTCTTAATAACAACGAATATAATAAATTCAATTATAAAAAAGCATTAGAAGAAATAATAAAAGTAATAGACAAAATAATATAAGTCTATTACTTTTTTTCATAATAATTAATAATATCTTCATATAAATTGCTATTAAACTTTTTATTTTTTATTTCATCTATTTCAAATTTATATGGAGGATATAATCTATCTTTTACAAAAGGAGTTTCTAATATCTTAGGAACATCTTTTAATCT
>ERZ779737.2409-NODE-2409-length-12312-cov-3.217753_pt1 | contig 12312 bp, 10 predicted proteins | sample MGYA00511889_ERZ779737 | MGnify/ENA primary metagenome ERZ779737 (study PRJEB29588, sample SAMEA2163575) | human gut metagenome | biome: human gut; feature: human-associated habitat; material: faeces | place: Denmark | collected 2008/2010 ...
TAAACACCTACTTTCTTCTGCTATTCTTATACGTTAATTTTACTATTTTTATATATTATTGTCAACTATCTTTATTACTATTTAAACAAAAAATTATATCTTTATAATATTACCTAATTTTTTAATAACCTTTTTCTCTATTCTTGATATATAAGACTGACTTATTCCTAATTTCTCTGCTACTTCTTTTTGAGTTAATTCAGCATTACCATTTAAACCATATCTAAGAATCATAATCTCTTTATCTCTTTTATTTAACTTATTTAATTCCCTTCTTAGTAATGTTTTATCCAATTCATCATCTAAATTCTTAGTTACAATATTAGCCTCAGTCCCTAAAACATCCTCTAAATGTAACTCATTACCATCAGCATCAAAACTTAATCTATCTTCTAAACTAATTTCTGTTTTCTTTCTCTTTGTTTTTCTTAAATACATAAGTATCTCATTATCAATACATCTCGAAGCATATGTAGCTAATTTAATATTTTTATCTAATTTATAAGTATTTACACCCTTTATTAAACCAATTGTCCCAATAGAAACTAAATCCTCTAAATCTATATTAGTATTCTCATACTTTTTAGCTAGAAATACTACTAACCGAAGATTGTGTTCTATCAACTTATTTTTAGCTAAAACATCTCCATCCATAGATTTCAAAACATAATCTACTTCTTCTTCCTTAGATAAAGGTTCAGGTAAAATATCACTGCTACCAACATAAAAAACATAATTAAATCTACTTAATACCTTTTGAATAATATATAGTAATTTTTTCATATTCTCTCCTCCAATATTTTCTTATTTAAAATAGAATCTACCCCATCAATCATTATCTTCTTATTACTAATTCCCACTAAAACATTTCTCCTAATACCTATTCCCAAAATATAAATATAATTCACCTTTAAACACTTTAAAATACCATGAGAATCTATCGTATCATAAGGAACCAACAAAATATCTTTATAACCATAATCATTCTTAATTAACCTCTTATCTACTAAAATAATTGGTCTATTCAAATAAGGATCAAACAAATTATTTCCAGTATCTAAAAAAGATGTTGTAGATATAACTTTACCATCATTTAAGTATATGTCTAACTTATAATAATTAGAATAATTATTCCTAATATCTTTTATTTGCCTTATATATAAATAAATAATTAAAGGAGAAGTCATTAAGAACAAATAAAAATTAGCACTTAACCCATTATTATAAAATATTATACCATCATGATTATAATTAAATTCTATATTAAGTAAATATAAAAAACCCCCTAAAATAATACTTACTGTATATAAATAAAATATATTCTTAAATGTATATCTTATATCCTTATAATTAAATGTTATTATTACCATGATTAAAGCTATTAAAAACTTTATCAAAAATAAAGATACAGAACTTAATCTAATAAATAAACAAAATATAGAAACAGTACCAAATAAACTACCTAATAATATCTTTTTTAAATTAGTTTGTCTTTTTAATATTAAAGCCACACTAAAAAGAAGTATCGAATCAAAAAAGAAATTAATAAAAAAAACTAAATCTAAATAAACAGTCATATCAATCACCAGTTATATCTTACTATTTAATACTTAAGTTTTTTGTAGAAAAAAAGAAACTAATTACAAGTTTCTAATATATTTTTATTTATAAATATAAAATCTCTACACTATAACACAAATAGCACAATCATATCATATACTTCTTTTAAACATCTTCTCTAATTCATAAATACTAAATGTTATAATAGTAGGTCTACCATGAGGACAATGATAAGGATTATTACAATTACCTAAATCACTAATTAACTTCTCCATCTCCTCAAGACTAGAATAAGTATTAGCCTTCTTACTCATCTTACAACTAACAGTCATTGCTAACCTATCATTAAACTTCTCAATAGTAAAATCCTTCTCCTTTTGAATAATCAACTCAATTATCTTATTAATAACATCTCTTTCATAACCAACAGGAAACCAAGTAGGATGAGATATAATCCTAAAAGAATTAGCCCCAAACTCTTCTATTCCAATATTAATTCCCTCTAAAATACTCAAATTCTCCTTAACTATAATAAATTCATTCTTTGGTAACTCAATTATTATAGGTACAAGCAAACTACAAGTATTATTATTAGGATGCCCTAAAATATAAGAATATTTCTCATAATTAATCCTCTCCTTAGCAGCATGTTGATCTATCAAATATATACCCTTCTCATTCTCACAAGCAATATAAGTCCCAAGCAATAACCCTACAGGATATAATTTAGGTAACTTCTCGTTCTTTATATTTTCAATATAATTATTTTCATCATCCTCAAAATCATTAATAACAACCTCATTATTAATTAACTTCTCTAAATTACTTCTATATTCACTAGATTTCTCTAAAATAGTATTATTACTAAAATCAATACTAATATTCTCATACTTAGGAACCTCTACATTATCCTTAACCTCTATCTTCGGTATCAAAACCTTTTCCCTAATACCATTTATAATAGTACTAGTTATCAAATTCTTCAAATCATCAAAATTACCAAACTTAATATCTAATTTAGAAGGATGAATATTTACATCAATCAATTCAGGATCACACTTAATATTTATTACCACGATAGGATATCTAGTATCCTCCTTATATGTATGATACGCATCATTAATCGTCTTATTTAATTCATTATTCCTAATAACTCTATTATTAACTAATGTAATCATATGACTCCTACTAGCCCTAGTAACTTCAGGCATAGAAATATAACCTGATACTTCATAATCATTATTCTCACTTTTTATTGCTATCATCTTCTTAGCAATATCTATTCCATATATCTCCTTAATAACCTTTAACTGATTATTAGATCCATCAGTATTTAGTAACTCCTTATCATCATTATATAACCTAAACTTAATATTAGGATATGATAAACTAATCTTTTGAACATAATCTAATATATTAGATAACTCACTATAAGTACTAGATAAATGCTTTAACCTAGCAGGAGTATTATAAAACAAATTAGATACAGTAATAGAAGTACCAATCCTTGCTTCGCACAAAGTATTTTCTAATACCTTACCACCCTTAATATGGACAAGAGTTCCAACATTATCTTGACAAGTTTTTAGTAAAACATCACTAACTGAAGCAATAGAAGGCAAAGCCTCTCCACGAAAACCCAAAGTATTAATATTAAATAAATCATCATCACTATACAACTTAGAAGTAGCATGCCTTTGAAAAGCCAAAATAGCATCCCCAGGTTCCATTCCTATTCCATTATCAATTACCTTTATTTCCTTAAGTCCCGACTCAACTAAATATACCTTAATATCAGTACTCTTAGCATCTATCGAATTCTCAATTAACTCCTTAACAATTGAAACACACTTCTCAACCACTTCACCCGCGGCAATCTTATTAGATAAAAGTTCATCCATTACTTTAATACACGACATAATTTTACTCCATTTCTTTTAATAATTGATAGAAACTTACTGCAACATTCTTAGGTAAAATACTCATAAGTTCTTCTATACTACATTCCTTCATCTTATTAATAGTCTTATATTTCTTAAGAAGTTTCTTCTTCCTTGCTTCTCCAATACCAGGAATATTATCAAGTATCGAAGCTAAAGCTCCCTTACTCCTAATATTCTTATGATAATTTATTGTATAGTTATGTACTTCATCTTGCATTCTAGTAAGCAAATGAAACAAATTACTTGTCTTATCCAAAGGTATTTCTCTTATTGGCTTAGAAGCCACCAAAGCATTAGTCCTATGATTATCATCTTTTTTTAAACCAACAATAGGTATATCTAAACATAATGATTCCAACACTTCCAAAGCAACATTAATCTGTCCTACACCACCATCAACTATAATTAAATCAGGTTTAATTAGTTTATCTTTTAGTACTCTAAAATATCTCCTATAAATAACTTCTCTCATAGTATTATAATCATCACTCATATCACTCATGATCTTCCATTTGCGGTATCCATCCTTATATGGCTTACCATCAATAAAAACAACCATACCCGAAACATTAAAATTACCAAACAAATTAGAATTATCAAATATTTCAACCCTACTTAAATTATTTATTCCTAATATTTTACCTAATTCATTCATAGCCAAACTAGTTTGTTCTTCATCCTTCTTAATCAATTCTAACTTTTCATGATAAGCATTTTTAGCATTATCCGTAGTTAAATCAACAATCTTTCTTTTTATTCCTTTCTTAGGATTAATAAATTTTATTTGAAATATGCTACTTAAAGATACAGTATCAATATCATCACACACTAAAACTTCCTTAGGAAGAATACTATGCTTATCATAAAATGAATAGATAAAACTATTTATCTCATCATTAACTTCACCAATCAAAGGAAACACCTTATTATATTTATCTAATAACTTTCCACCCCTGATAAACAAAATAGATATTGAAATATATTCGCCCTCATAATAATAACTAATAACATCACGATTAATATTATCATCAAGTTCAACCTTCTGCTTTTCCAAAGTAATATTGATATTATTAAGCATAGTCTTATATTCTAATGCTTTTTCAAAATTCAAATTATTACTACATATCTCCATCTTTTCTTTAATCTTATTAGTAATAATACTAGAATTACCACTTAAAAAAGATGTTATCTCTTCCTTCATTTGATTTATTACATCATCACTTATCTTATTAACACAATAACCTAAACACTCATTAATATGATAATATAAACATGCTTTCTTACTATAAGTCCTACACTTTCTTAAAGGATATAATCTATTAATTAATTCTACCGTGTTGCGAGCCGCAGTTACATTAGGAAAAGGCCCATATAAAGTATTTTTCCTATTTCTTTTTATATTTGGATTTCTTACGACCACTAAACGTGGAACCTTTTCATTAGTAAGTTCTATATATGGATACGTCTTATCATCCCTAAGTAAAATATTATACTTAGGATCATATTTCTTAATTAAATTAAGTTCTAAAACTAAACTCTCTACCTCAGTAGAAGTAATAATATATTCAAAATCATATATCTCACTTACTAGTTTTTTAGTTTTACCAGTATGAGAACTCTTAAAATATGAAGTTACCCTGTTCTTTAAATTTTTAGATTTACCAACATAAATAATATTACCATCAATATTCTTCATTAAATAACAACCTGGTTTATGTGGTATTAATTTAAGTTTATTATCTATTATATTATTCATAAAATCACGTTCTTTTCTAACATTATTTTAACAAAAAAAAAGAAAAAAAGATACTATTTTTTATTTACTCTCGCATTTTAATTCTTAAAACACACAAGAGAAAAAGATTATTATAATAAACAATTTATCTTATTTTCTTTTTATTATTAGATGCATCACTTTTATGTTCATCATAAAGCTTTTTAATATCCAAAGTAAATGTAACACCATGATCTTCCATACTCTTTTCAGCATTATATAATGTCTTATCTGTTTTAACAAATACACCATTACATAACTGCTTTAAATAATCATAATCGATATCTTCATAATGCTTACCAAAGTTAAATATTTGTTTTTTATCACTATCATCATTTATTCTAAATTCCAAAACAATAGAATTTACCTTTTTATTCTTTTGCCACTCTTGTATAAATAGTTTCTTAACTATCACAAATAATTCTTCAGTTACTTGCCTTGAATATCTTTCTTGTCTCTCTTTTTCATTAGTAACTCTATCCAAGAATTCTAAAAATTCTAAATCATTAACATTACCCAACAATATCACTCCCTCAATTAATGCTTATTCTAACATTTTCATAGATTATTGTCAAATAATTACTATGGTTTTAAAGCCGTAATTGGTAAAATATAAATACCAGTTTCTGTATCCTTGTAAAAAGCACTAAGGCTACTTACTATGATACACATAAACTTAGGTTTAACTGAAGCATTATTATAAAAAGTATGTAAATTTTTTTTCTACTTTCCAATAACTCTTCTTTATTGCTATATTATTTTATACCTTTTACAAGCACATTATCTACTTTTCCAAAGTTTTATTATACACTTTTCCAAAGTTTTATTATCCACTTTTCCAAAAAGAAAAAAGGTCATAAACCTAATTACACCTTCTTTTACTAATTGAAATTTTATCACCAACATTAACATATGTTGTAATAAATTCTTGATTATTATCTAAAAACTCAATATAATCTTTTATCTTTCTAACAATACCTTCTTGATTCTTAGTTTTAATCAAACTACTATTCTCTACTAAACCATGAAAAGATAAATTATCAGTAACTATTACCCCATTTTCTTTTAAATTATGAGAAAACTTTTCAAAAAATACAGTATTCTTACTTTTAGCAGCATCAATGAATATTAAATCATACTTATTATTATCTTCATAATCCAAAGCATCTATATTAATAGCATTAATCTTTCTTTTTAGCTTTAAATCCTTAATATTATATATTGCCTCATTATATCTATTAGTATCTTTTTCTAACGTAGTAACCTTAACCCTTTCTCCAGTTAAAGCCATTCTAATAGAAGAATATCCTATTGCCGTGCCTACTTCTAAAATATTATATATTCTATGTTTCTTTATATAATCACATAAATAATTAATACCATCTTCTTGCATAATAGGTATTTTATTTTCTCTTGCATATATTCTTATTCTATCAAGTTTCTCTTGCATGATTAACTCCTTCTAGTATTCAAACCACATATCATTATTCTTAAGTGTTTGAATAGTCTTATTATGTTCTTCATATGTTTTATTAAAATATGTTTTCCCAGTCTTATCTGCAACAAAGTAATAATAATCACTCTTTGTAGGATTTAAAACAGCCTCGATAGACTCTATACCAGGATTTGATATAGGTCCTATTGGTAATCCTATTAATGAAGTACATCTAGTATTATACTTATTAGTACAATCATTTATTTCACTTTTTCTTAAATCCCTATCACTCATATTTATTTTTACAGCATAGTAAGTAGTAACATCACTACCTAAATTCCAATTATCATCTAATCTATTATAAAATACCCCAGCCACTCCTTTTCTATCATTAGAATTAGCCCCTTCTAATTCAATAATAGAAGCAAGTGTAATCAATTCATGTACTGAATACTTACTCTTTTCTATATCATTTCTATATTTACTTAACTCTTTTTCCATTTGATCTAACATTTTCTCAAATATCTCTTTTACCGATACATCACTATCCATAAATGAATAAGTATTTGGAAATAAATATCCCTCTAAAGGATAATAAATATCTTTATCTAAAATAACATCATCCAAAAACCAATATTTCTCTATTAATTCTTTTATATACACTTTATCTTTTAATGTAGAAAACACTAAATCCTTACTATTATTAGTATATTTTTCTATCAAAGAAGCAACAGTTCTCATATTAATTCCCTCTTTAAAAGTAATTCTTACTTCATTCTCATTATAAGTATTACCTTTTTCTAACATACTAACTATCTTTTTAACGCCCATATTCTCACTAAACTCATATGTTGTTGCTTTTAAACTAGTTTTACCACATAACTTAATATATAATACAAAAATATTCTCATTTCTTATCAACTTATTATCTTTTAATACCTTAGCTATTTTCTTAGTAGAACTACCTGGTTCTATTACTACCTTTTTTAAAGTATCATTATTACTAACAGGCTTTAAATTATAAGTATAATAACCTGTAAGTAAAAGTAATCCTCCACCAAAAACAATTAAAAATATTAACATCCAATTGCGGTACTTCTTCATAACAACTTTAAAAAAGAGATTACTCTCCTTCTTTCTCACTTTCATTTTTCTTAGATTCTTTTTGTATCTCCTCTAAAATAGTTTCAATAATTTTCCATTCCCTTTCAGTTTCAATAGGTATTAAATCACTTGTTTCAGCTTCAGGATCAAATATAGATGCATACACTTTAATATTACCATTTTCATCAGTAGTATTATCAGTATAAACTATATAATTATTTAAATAATACTTATTAACCCCATAAACATTCTTAAAATAATTAGATATCACATCTTCTTTAAATACTCTTATAGTTTCCTCATTAATAACACATTTATCAACATTAATCTTTGTAATTACATGACTAACTTCATGAAAAATAATTAATAATTTATGATATTCTCCTCTATAATAAATATCATTAAGCACTCTATAATCAATAAAAATATTATTAGTTTTAAAAGAAACTCCACCTAAATTAATACCTTCCATTGTTTTATAAACTAAACTAAATTTTTTAGAATAATTAAGTTTAACAGCATAACTATTTATCAAATCCTCTACCATCTTCTTAATAAGCAAACTAAAGTCTTCATAACTAATTAAATTTTTAAAACTTCTGTCACCCTTGCTAACACATATAGAAAATTCAACAAACAAATTACCAAATTCTCTAAGATAAACATTATTATTAAATACATCTTCATCTAAAAAGTTCATAACCCAAACCTCTTATTAAATCTATCTATCATATCAGTACCATGTTCATTCTTTAAAGTTAAAGTTTTCTCTTCTTCTTGAGTATTTATTATATCAAAGTTTTCTATAGGTAAATTTGTTTCGTATCTGATAAAACCATTTTCAGAAGTATTATTAGGAATATTATAAGTAGATTCACTAACAACAATATCTTTATAACCAAAATATACTTGTTTAATATTAACTTCACTAATCGTACCTTTATCAAAGTTAAAAACAACATCAAGTGCAGTTGGAAAATCTGTATTAATATCAGATAAAGTTGGTACCAAAACCGAAAAAGTATTATTTGTATTATTGTAAACACAATATTTATGTAAATGACCAAAGAAATGTATACAAGACTCTTCAGTAAAATAAGTCCCATTACTCATGTGATGATGTAAAGACACTTTATCATTTTTTAAATTTAATAACAAGTTATTAGCAGCAACTAAATAAATATCATTTCTATAGTTATTAATAACTTCACTCATATTAATATTATCTTTATACAATATAGAATGGTCATGATCTCCCATAACACCAAAAGTATTAATATTTTTATCAAACGGATAGTCTTTTATAAAATGATTTATTTGTTCATAACTATCCATTAACTGCACCCCTTTAGTGTAAGTCCCATCTAAAAAGTCACCACTACAAAATATATTATGAATACCATTATTTACTGCATATTCATATAACCTGTTTACTAAGTCAAGCCTTTCTAAAGAATTACCAAAATGTAAATCACTAGTTACTAAAACTCTAAAACTAGTTTCTTTATTATCAGTAAAAATTGGCAAGTATTTATTATTATAATAATGATTAAAATAACCTAAACCATCTACAGGTTTATAAGTTAACACTCCATTAGAATAAAACTTTCTCTCAAAAAAGAAACCTTTATTCTTTAACACAGTTAAATAATTATATAATTGTCTATTACTAATTCCAAGTATATTAGCTATTTCATTAGCACTTTTCTTCTCCATTATTAAATTTAAAAGCAATTTTGTTTTATCACTTAGTTCATTCATACCATAACCCCCATTAATTAGTTATATATAATACCATATTTGGTACAAATAGTCAATAAAAAAGACAACCTAAAATTTAGGTCATCTTATATTTTTATTTAAAAATTCACTTAGAGCTTTACTACCTTTACTAGATAAATGTTTCTTATCGGGCATCAAATAATCTTTATGTTTACTAATCTCTTTATAAAAGTTTAAAACACTAACTCCATTTACCTTAATACTATCTTTATTAGTGTTAACAATATATACTTCATGCCCCTTACATAAATCAACTAATTTTTTATATTCTTCATTACTAAACTTATTATTAAAAACAAACACTATCTTATTAGTAATACTATTATTACTAATACTTTCATTTATACTATTAACTAACTTATCATAAGTAATTTCTTTATCTACAACAAAGTTACCATCTTTATAAACAGATTTAATATTATCAAAAGAATTAAGTAATATTGTATCTCCATAAAAAGTAATTTTATTTAATAAAATATTCTCATGTTCACTATATATTTTATCTTTTTTATTCTTATAATCAGTTGAATAATAATCAAACATTGCATTGTAAATAGCCTCAGTATAAGCCTTTCGACCCTTTATTGTTAAATGTATTCCATCTGCATAAAAGTATTCTTCATGTCCTAAAGAAATATTATACCAATCAATTAAATGCAAGTTATCATACTCTTTTGAAAATTCTAATAAAGTTTCATTAACGTTAACTAAATTAGTTGTATTAACCCAAAATACATCCTTTTCCTTAAGTTTATCCATAATTTCTTTCTTACACTTATAAGAACAGTCTCCATTTGCACCCATATTAATTATAATTGGATTACCTAATAATCCTTTATCATTCATTTCATCAATTATACCACTAACTTTCCAAGTACTTCTACTTACCTTAGCATCAAAATAACCATTTTTAAAAGTCTTATATAAGTTTGGTACTGCACCAAGCATTACAGAGTCACCAATACCAACAACAGGTAAACTTTTAACTAACTCTTCTAATTTCTCACTATCATTTTCTAATTCTGCTAACTTTCCTTCCCATTTAGCCTGTTCTTCTTTAATAGAATTTGCATAATTTTCCTGACTCTCTTTAACTAAACTCTGATTTTCTTCTAACTGACGTTCTAATACTTTCATCTCTTTAGTATAGTCAACACTTATTACATATAAGTAACCACCATACAATGTAGACACACTTAATATTACTAATCCAATATATTTTAAAACATATAATTTTTCTTTTTTACTATTTAAACAAAAATGTATAAAATACGAAATAATAAATATTACTATAACTATAACAAAATATTTTATAACAGAATTCATACTCACATACTGAAATATATATATAACAGGATATTGTACTAAGTATACTTCATAACTAATATCACTTATTAGTTTAATAATTTTATCTATTATAGATAGTTTGCTCTTATTAAGAGTAGCATAATCTATTAACCTTAAACTAATTAATGATACAAGAACTAATGAAAGAACCATATACTTACTATCAGCTTTAATAAATATAAAAGATAATATCATCAAAATTAAATATAAGCTAAATATAAAATACTTAATAATCTTATTTTTAATAAATACAAAATTACCATAATAATGATGCATAAACCCAAGAAAAACACCAAACATCAATGAAAATACTCTAGTAAATGTATTATAGTACACATTCATTATATTAGATGAATTACTTACTTTAAATAAATAATATACTCCTAAAGCACTAAGTATAAAAATCAAAACTAAAGAAATAAATTTACTTATCTTTTGACCAAACTTTTTAAAACCTAAAAATATAAAAGGAAAAATTAAATCAAATTGAAGAAGTATAGCGATATACCATAAATGCATAAATGGAGAATCAATATGTCTTGCAAAATAATCTAAATTAACATGAAGTTGCCAAAAATTATTATAACCTCCAAGCACAGAAGTAGTTTCAGGTTTCATATTAAACCAATATACTTCAGGTATAAAATGAATAACTGTAATAGTAGATAAAACAACAATTACAAGTGGTAAATATAATTTTTTTAATCTATTAAAATAATATTCTTTAAAAGATAATTTACTCTTATTAAATAATGAAACAACAGATAAATATCCACTTATAACAAAAAAAGTACAAACTGCTAAAAAACCACCCTTTAACACTCCTAAATGATATAATAATATTGCTATACAAGATACTAATCTAATAATATTTAATTGTTTATAATAATCTTTCTTCATACTTCTACCCTCTTACTAAATTCAATATTTATTATAACATAAAAAAAGAGTTAAAAGAATATTTAACTCATAGTTTTACATAATTATTTTATAAGTTTTTCAAACTTTTTAATTTTAATAAGTACATATATTTCTTCTACTATACTAATTACTTCACTTACTAATAAGAAAATACCACACAATGTTGTAATTGTTATAATAGACTCAAATGGATTAGTAATTAATAGCACACCTATTATCATATTTAAAATAGACATAATAACAAGTAACACCCAATTACTTTCAGGCACAGTACTTAAATTAATTGAAATTTGCATTTTTAGTAAATTACTTATTATAACATAAATACCTAACATAATAGGGAATACTTCTACTAAACTACTTCTATAAATGAATACAAGTACACCTGCTAAAATATTTGTAATACCACTAAGAAAATCAAAACTAAATAATCTCTCATCATTATC
>ERZ779737.2413-NODE-2413-length-12296-cov-2.901234_pt1 | contig 12296 bp, 10 predicted proteins | sample MGYA00511889_ERZ779737 | MGnify/ENA primary metagenome ERZ779737 (study PRJEB29588, sample SAMEA2163575) | human gut metagenome | biome: human gut; feature: human-associated habitat; material: faeces | place: Denmark | collected 2008/2010 ...
GCCGCAGCTAATCCGCTGCGCATTTTATTTCAGTTTTTGGTTATTTTTGTTGTCTTTTATTTCTTTCTGATCCGTCCTCAGCAGAAAAAATTAAAAGAACACCAGATGATGCAGATGAACGTTTCACGCGGGGACACGATTGTGACTTCCGGCGGTATCGTCGGCAAGGTTATTCGTTCGAATCCGGAAGATCTTTTGGTCGAAATCGCCGACGGCGTCCGGGTGATCGTCGTGCGTGACCGTATTTTAGGCCGTCGTTCTCAGCCGTCGCAGCCTTTTACAGATGATGAATCCGTCAATGACAATACGAAAAAGGGCAGTGAAGGATTAAAAGACGTTTTAACTAAAAAATAAAGGAAGGCCAGATGTTTAATTATCCAAAATGGAAAATAACCCTGATCGGCATTATCGCCGGGCTGGGGATATTTTTCTGTATTCCTAATTTTTTACCAAAATCACAGCAGGAAAAGCTGCCCGAATGGTGGCAGCCGATGACGCTGGGGCTGGATTTGCAGGGCGGTTCGCAGCTGCTGCTGCAGGTGGATCTGGATCAGGTCGTCGTCGATCAGCTGAATGCCGTTTTGGACGCCGCGCGCGTCGCTTTGCGTGAAAAAGGCATTCGTTATACGGGACTGAGCGTTCAGGATAACGCCGTCAGCGTTAAAATCATAAAAAGCGAACAGCTGGCCCGGGCGAAAGAATTGCTGCGTAAAATTGACAAAGGCAGTTTGGAAGTATCCGAGGAAGGCGATGTGCTGAAAGCCCGTTATACGGATATGGCTTTGTCGAATATGAAATCGACCGCCGTAGATCAGTCCATTGAAATTGTCCGCCGGCGTATTGACCAGCTGGGAACGCGCGAACCGTCGATCATGCGTCAGGGATCCGACCGTATTCAGGTTCAGCTGCCCGGGGTGGAAGATCCGAACGAAGTAAAGAAGTTGTTGGGAAAAACGGCAAAAATGTCATTTCATTTTATTGATGAAACGACCACTTTGGCCGACGCCCGCCGCGGTAAGATTTCTCCGGAATCCAAGGTTGTTCAGGGGTCGGAAGAATCAGAGGCCGGATATTACGTTATTGAACGCAAACAAATCGTCAGCGGCGAACATTTAACCGATGCGCGCGCCGATTTTTCCGAAGGCCAGCCGGTTGTGGCTTTTCGTTTCAACTCTTTCGGTTCTAAACGTTTCGGCGCTGCGACGCGCGACGGGGTCGGACGGCGTCTGGCGATTGTTCTGGACGGCAAAGTCATTACGGCGCCGGAAGTTAAAAGCGCGATTACGGGCGGTTCCGGCATTATTACCGGTAACTTTACGGTTCAAAGTGCGTCAGATTTGGCGTTGATGCTGCGTTCCGGTGCTTTGCCCGCGCCGCTTGACGTGGTCGAAGAAAGAATTGTCGGGCCGGGTTTGGGAACGGATTCGATTGAAGCCGGCAGAAAATCATGCGTTGTCGGGCTGATTTTGGTTTTGGCTTTCGTTGTGGCAACTTACGGTCTGTTCGGTTTGTTCGCCGATATTGCCCTGATCCTGAACTTGATCTTGTTGTGCGGCGCGATGAGCGCTCTGGGGGCGACGCTGACTTTGCCGGGAATCGCCGGGATCGCTTTGACGCTGGGAATGGCTGTCGATGCAAATGTTTTGATTTACGAACGTATGCGCGAAGAACAGTCTTACGGTAAGTCTGTGTTAAATACGGTGGAAGGCGGGTTTGAAAATGCTTCTTCGGCAATTTTCGATTCAAACCTGACCAGTTTTTTCGCCGGCGCCATTTTAATCTGGCTGGGGAACGGACCTGTCCGCGGGTTCGGCGTTACAACCTGTCTGGGGTTGGTAACGTCTGTCTTTACGGCGGTTTATGTGACCAAAGTGCTGATTTTGGCTTGGATTAAGTTCTTTAAGCCCAAGAAAATTAACGTGTAAGGAGTGTTTGAAATGCCTAGACTTATTCACTATTTCATTAAACCGACGCACATTAATTTTATCGGCGCCAGAAAAGCGGCCTTTTTCTTTTCGGTGTTTCTGTGCCTGGTTTCGATTTATTCCATTGCCGTCAAAGGCATGAATTTCGGTATCGATTTCAAAGGCGGTGTGTTAATGGAAGTGCATGCGGAACAGAAAATCGACATGAAAGATCTGCGCGACAGATTGTCTGATTTGGGCGTTGATCTGCAGCCTGTCGGCGATACGGGAACGGAAGTGCTGATTACGGCGCTGGGACGCGGCGACAACGAACAGGAACAAATGAAAATCGCCAATGTTATCCGGCAGGAATTGGGTGAAGGTTATTCTTTTCCCCGGATTGAAATGGTCGGGCCGCGCGTCGGCGCGGAACTGATACGCAACTGTATTTGGGCCGTTATTCTGGCCGCTGTCATGATTACGGTATATGTCTGGACGCGGTTTGAATGGGAATTCGCGTTGGGAACGATGTTGTCCCTGATCCATGATATCCTGATTGCGGTCGGGCTGTTTTCCGTATTTCAGCTGGATTTTGACATGACGATTATTGCCGGATTGATGACTTTGGCCGGTTTTTCGGTAAATGATACGATTGTTTCATACGACCGTATGCGTGAAAATCTGCATAAATACCGTAAAATGCCGATTGACGAAATGATCAATAAAACCACAAACGAAATGCTGCCGCGGACTTTGCTGACCGGTATGTCGACGATTATTATGCTGACGGTTATGCTGTTTATGGGCGGATCCGTTTTGCAGGGCTTTGCTCTGATTATGCTGTGGGGGATCGTGGTCGGAACCTATTCGTCGATTTATGTGGCTATGCCGGTGTTGATGTATCTGGATATCCGCAAGACGATGGAAAATAAAAACAAAAATTTAAATCCGTTTGAAAGCGCGGAATAAGAAAAAGCCCCGGATTTCCGGGGCTTTTTTTGGCGCCGAAATATACTGTCCGTGCGGTGTCGCGGGCAGTATATGACATTTTGGGCGGCAGATAAAAAACTTACGTTCTTTTTATGAAGATTGTTTTTTTAATAATCCGGATTAATTGCAATATTGAATAAAACTTTATTGACTTTAATCAAATGAATCCGTCAGAATATATGTAATATATTTGAGATATTTAGAGGTATTTTATGAAATTGGAAATTTTAATGGCCTTAGGCGGCCTGTTATTGTTGATGTGTGTGTTTGCGAACAGAATTTCCAGTAAGTTGGGAATACCGTCTTTGCTTGTTTTTCTGGCTGTCGGCATGATTGCCGGTTCTGACGGGGCGGGCATACAGTTTTATTCGGCGGAACTGAGTAATTATATCGGTTCTTTCGCGTTGGCTTTTATTTTATTTTCGGGCGGTTTGGAGTCCGGCTGGCCGTCAATCAAAAGCGTGCTGGGGCGCGGCACATTGTTGGCTACGGTCGGCGTCGCTTTGACGGCGTTGTTTATGTTCATATTGTCATATTATTTATTGGAAATGCCGTTTTCGATTGCTTTGCTGCTCAGCGTGATTTTATCGTCTACCGATGCGCCGGCCGTGTTTAATATTTTAAGAACAAACGGGCTGTATCTGAATAATCCGAAATTAAAATCTATTTTGGAATATGAATCCGGGTCAAACGATCCGATGGCCGTTATTTTATCTGTCGGCGCCATAGCTTTTCTGACGGCGGGGGATCAGTTTTCGGCATGGAATCTGGTCGGCATGCTGTTTTTGCAAATGGGGCTGGGCGTTGTTTTGGGATACGGCCTGGGGATTTTGGCGCTGGCTTTGTTGAAAAAGTTTTCGTTTGTTTATCAGGGACTTTATCCCGTTTTCGGCGTCAGTGTCGTTTGTTTGATTTTTTCGTTGACTCAGCTGGTCGGCGGCAGCGGTTATCTGGCTTTGTATATTGCCGGGATTGTTTTGGGGAACGCCTCTTATCCGTATAAAAATCCTTTTATACAATTTCAGTCCGCTCTGTCATGGGTGATGCAGATATTGATGTTTTTGACTTTGGGACTGTTCGTTAACCCCAAAGAGCTGGGAGAATTGTTTGGAACGGCGTTAAGCGCAACGGTTTGTCTGGTTATGATTGCGCGTCCTTTGGTCGTGTTTTTATGTCTGGCCAAAAGCGAATATACCCGCAGCGAAAAATTATTTATCAGCTGGGCCGGTTTAAAAGGGGCCGTACCTATTATTCTGGCGACGTATCCGTTGATGAGCAATATTCATGACGCGCGTTATTTGTTTAACGTTATTTTCTTTTTAGTTATCGTTTCTGTTATGCTGCAAGGGCAGACTTTGGCTTCTTTGGCCAGGCTGCTGAAGTTAAGCCACGATAATCCGACGCCGGAAGAACTGCGTGAAATGGGGGCGCCGATCGGTGTGCCGCGGGGAGATAAAGAACCCGAAATTTTTGTTTCGTTGAAATCTTCGTTTCTGCGTTTTGTTATGGGGACAATCAAAGGAGTGTTGTCTTTGATTGACTGGGAAATTCATACCGAGGACGAAAACCTGCCGGCCGTATTAAAAGTGTGGAATAAAGTTAAGAAGAAAACATATATTTTATTAAAACAGCTGCACGCGTATTGTCTGGAAAAAGATCTGGAAGAAGCGCGCAAAAAAGCCGAAGCCGATCTGGCGGCAAAATCGGCGGCGGAGGAAAAAAAACGTATGTTTATCCGTGTCCGTCATATGGATAATGATAAGTAAGTTTCTATTTTGAATAGACGCCGATAAATTTTATTGCACGTTTGTGTAATAAAAAATTCATAATAGTGCGCAAATAAAACAGTTAAAAATCAAACAGATAGGTATTTTTAAAGTAACAGGGGGGAGGGGAGCTTTTTCTTCGTTTTTATGTAATAATAGATATAAAATATTGAAGAGGGAAGTGTAATGAAAAAAAATGTTTCATTTTGTATGCCAGCTTTGTTTGCCTTTTTTATGTTTATGCCAGATGCTTTTGCTGCAAGAGATCATTTAGGTGTGCAGGGAAACAACGCATTTGAATTATTCTATTTTATGGGTGAAGGTTTATTGTACCAAGTTATCGGCGTTGTGATGATTTTGGGCGGGTTTGGATTAGTCGGACTCAGTGTCGGTGCTATTTTCGGTAAAGTAAACTGGAAATGGGCAGCTTACTTGGCATTCGGCTTATTCATTTGTGCTATGACTTTTGGAGTTTTAGGATATTTTACCGGAGATCAATTATTTCTTCAACCTCAGATGCTTTATGATACAGCTGGAAATCCTACGGTTACAATTACTCCTTCAGAATAGATTTATCTCAGTTAATAACAAAAAGCTCTTACGTGCGTAAGAGCTTTTTTTAATGCGGGGTTATTTTGTCGCCTTTTTAAGCGGCTGTAAAATTTGACGCTGCAAAATGCCAATTTGCCAGCTTGTCAATTAATGTCTGCGCGTAATCCGGACGACGGTTTTGATAGTCCAGATAATAGGCGTGTTCCCAAACGTCGATTGCCAACAGCGGCGTTAAATGGTGGGCGACGGGCGTGTCGGCATTGCCGGTTTTCATAATTTTGATTTCGCCTTTGTCCGCAACGACCCAGGCCCAACCGCTGCCAAATTGAGAAACGGCCGCCGCTTTTAATTCTTCTTTGAATTTTTCTTCGTTGGCAAAAGCGCGCAGAACGGCTTCTTTGAATTTGCCGTCGGGAAGGGCGCCGCCGCCGTTCGGGGTCAGGCTGCTCCAGAAAAACGTATGGTTCCACGTCTGCGCGGCGTTATTAAAAATGCCGGCCTTGTCGGCTTTCCCGGCTGGTTTTAAAATGATGGTTTCCAGATTATCGCCGGCCAGATCCGTGTCTTTAATCAGGTTGTTTAAATTTGTAATATAAGCTTGATGATGTTTTCCGTAATGAAATTCCAGCGTCTGCGCCGACATGTACGGTTCCAGCGCAGTTTTGTCAAAAGGCAGTTTCGGTAATTCAAAAACCATGGCAAATGTTCCTTTCTTTGTTGTTTCAGACATTGTCCGCTTTTTAAAAAAGGAAGTAAAGTTATTTTTACTAAAAATTGAGTCATTCTAACCCTTTATACGTGAAAGGGTTTAAAATGGCTACGCCTTTAACTGATGCGCTTATGAATGTTTTCGGGCAAGTTTTGCCCCCTCTTTTTCTTCTTTTCGTTTTTGCCGCTGTTGTTAAAATCATACTTTTAAAGCTTGAAAAGAAATTTTCTTTACCACGTAAGAAAAAAGAAAATAAAGTCATTCCTCTTTATTCTTCCTTCTCTGCCACTTCTGCCGTCTCTTCTCCTTCTTCTTTTCCGGGAGAATACATCTTTGATCGCCGTTCCGTGATGACTAAAACGGAAAAAGACTTTTTCCTTATTCTCCTAAAAGCCGTTCCCGAACTTTATATTTTTCCTCAAGTCTCCTTTCTTGCTCTTTTGAATCCTCTTGATAAACCTTCTCTTGGAAAAATCCAAAACAAACGCGTAGACTTTGTTGTTTACGACATAGAAACAGACACTTACTGTGTCATCGAGCTTGACGACCGATCCCATAATACCAAACAAAGCAAAGACCTTGAACGCGATCTTTTTTTTGATTCTGTTGCAATCCGATCTTTGCGCTATAAAACAAACAACAAACCTTCCCCTGAAGCTCTTCGGGAAGATATTCAGAACGCTCTTTCCTGATTATTTAATTGCAAAACATAGGAAAATATGACAATATAATTATTGCTTAGATATGTTTAATCTCTAAAAAAAGCCCCTAAGATGCTGTCACATCAAAGGGGCTTTAGTTTGCCTAGCTCAGTTCTTTAATGAAACAGAACCAGAAGATAATCGCCAACAGTAAAACTGTCAGCATTCTTTGCTTAAGCATGTTTTTATCTCCATTCTAGAGTTAAAAATAATGTCGGGGCAAAGAACCCGTTCGGGCACTCAGTCCCGACTAACGCAACGTTTCCTTTTTCATCAAACCAAAGGGCTCTCAAAAGGGAAAGCGCAGCGTTGCCTTTTGAGAACTAGCCCTTCGGCGATGAGAAAAAGCGTTTTGTCACAGGTTAAAAAAGAGGTGGGGGATCACCCGGTTTGCAGGTCAGGAACTGACCGAAAATCGGGGAAACCTCTTTTTTAAGCGAAGCGATACCTTGACAAAACAAGATATAGCCCTTTGGGGGCGTTCGGGGGACAAACGGCGGTTAGCCTTAAAAGCAAAAGAACAACGTTCTTTTTCAAAACTAAAAGGTGAAAAAGTGAAAAATGCGAATCCTTGCTGCAACGCTGTAACGGCTTTTGTTCGATCACCGAAAAAACAATATGATAATTTTTTATAAAAATCTTTACCGCACACGTTAAAAGAGAAACGAAAATTCTTTTGACTTTTTGCCTTGAACTCTTACACTTCTGACAACCGTAAAGCGGCCGCCGATGTCTGGACGTAAAGTTATAGAGCTTAATGCTCGTCAAGATCTTGTCCGGCACCGGCTTTTTATCTTGCTGGGTTGTTTGTGCCGATATTCGCGCACGTTAATAATTTTAAGGAAAAAAGATGTTTAACCGCTTTATCGGCGTTGATGTCGCCAAAGCAAAAGTTGACGTGTTTCTGTCGGAAACCGGAGAACTGCTGCAAATTAAAAATATCGAAATTGATTTAAAGCGTTTTGTTCAATCTTTGGAACGAACCGAAGAAACACTGGTGATTATCGACTTAACCGGCGGCTATGAAACACAATGTGTCAAAGCCTTTTATCAGGCCGGCTTTACGATCCACCGGGCGGAAGGCCGTAAAGTCAAAGCTTTTATGCGCGCCTGCGGCCAGCTAGCTAAAACGGATTCAATCGACGCCCGCGCTTTGGCCGATTACGGAAAACGGCTTCAAGACAAATTGACACTCTTTCAACCGGTAGATAACGAGATCAAACCGTACGTTATGCGCCTGAACGAGTTAAAACAACTGCTTCAAATGGAAAAGAACCGGCTTCAATCTCCGCAGACAGACAATAAAATATACGAACAGGTCAGCCGGCATATCGCGTTTTTAAAGACGGAAATCAACTTGTTGGCCAAAGAGCTGCAGCAAATTATTGAAAAAACGCCGCAGTTACATCAAAAGCAGAAAGTTTTAACCTCACAGATCGGGATCGGAGAAACGACGGCGAACTTGCTTTTAGCATTACTGCCCGAATTGGGATATCTGCCGCGTCGAAAGATCGCCGCATTGGCGGGCTTGGCTCCGTATGCAAAAGACAGCGGCACGTTAAACGCGGCCCGTCATGTATACGGCGGCAGAAAAGAAGTCAAACGCGCTTTGTTTATTTGCGCCTTGACCGCCATCAAAAGAGATAAAGAAATGAAACGCTTCTATGAAAAATTGATTAAAAACGGTAAAAAGAAAATGGTCGCTCTCGTTGCCGTCATGCGTAAAATGATCATCATTCTTAACGCTAAATGTAAAAATTTAAGTTAGTGGGTTGATCTTTTGTTCAGGCTTTTTAAAACGGTTTCCGCGGCTTTTATTCCGGAACGCACGCTGCCTTCAATGGTGCAGGGCAGGTTTGTCGCCGTTGCATCGCCGGCCAAAAAAATAAAATCAGAGCCGATATCCGTACTTAACCGCAGGCGGTTTATGGCGCGGGTTTGCAAGATCGTCGCGCGTTTTTCCGTAATGACCCGGTAATCCGGCAGTTCGGAAGGCAGATTCAGCAAAGCCGACAATTCATGCCAGATCAACGACGCCGCGGAATCCGGAGAAAATTTTTCCAGCAAAGCGTTGGCGGCGCTGATCGTTACGGACAGGATACCGTTTTTAATGAATATCCAGTGCCCCGTTAAACCGATTAAGCCGGCAAAAGATTTTCCGTCCGGCAGACGGGCGTCGGTCTTATAATGAATATTCACGATTGTCTGGCAGGGCAATTCCGGCGCGCCGACAATCAGCCGGGACAGGTTTTGCGGATCTGCGGCCAGAATGACTTTATCGTCTTGTCCGGGGGTGATTTCCGAATCGTCGAAAAAACTCAGTTTATTTTCTTTGATCCGTCGCAGCCGTTTTCCGAAATAAAACGGCGTCTGTTTGTTTTTTAAAAAATTTTCGACAGGAGCGATAACGCAATCATATAACGACGGTTCCGCCAGATAAACCTGTCCGTTTTTTTCTCCGAAACATTTTACGGCGGTTTTTAAAAACAAACTTGTGTCCGCCTGATGTACGGGCGTGTTCATGACGGATTCGCATAACAGAGAATACAATTCCGGCAGTTTGAACAAAGCGGATATCGGCCGCGCCGTATCAATTTGGAAAGAACCGCCGTTTTTTTTAAAAAACAGAATTTTGTTTCCGGCGTTTTTCAGCGGCGTGTCGGACGGGCATTGCGCCAGCATATTCAATAAAGCCGTATTTGCTCCCAGCATCAGATGCGTGCCGTTGTCAATCCGGGCGTTCAGCCGTTTATCGAAAAAAGAATGGCATCGTCCGCCCGCGCGCGCCGCCGCGTCGTATAAGGCGACGGAAACTCCCGCCCGTGTCAACGTAAACGCGGCGGACAGACCCGATATTCCCATGCCGATAATATGAACGGTCATTTTATTTTCCGAACAGCCAAATGCGTAAAGCCGTTGAGATCATATAAGCCTTTGACGGTTTGGCTCTGGGGGACAAAACCTCCCAACCCCGTTTTTCCATCAGATCGAATATTTTTTTATAAACACATTTCATAATGACCGCCGGTTTCATCTGTCGGCCGTTTAACGACGACAAAGCCGCGTCGGCCTCGGCGGCCTGTTCAGCCAGAGCCTGACGCGCGATTTTCAAATCAGGATTGTTCAGCACATGGCTGAGCGGCGTGTCGTCCGTGATTTCGATGCCGGCTTTGGTCAGACATTCTTGCGGCATGTATAACCGGCCCAGTTCCATGTCTTCTTCCATATCGCGCAGTATGTTTGTCAGCTGCAGCGCTTCGCCCAGCGTAACGGCAAACCGCCGTGCCGTTTCGGAATGATCGCCGAAAACGCAGACGGACAACAACCCGACCGCGCCCGCAACCCGACGGCAGTACAGCTGCAGTTCCGTCATCGTCGGCGCGCGCATGCCGTCGGGAATGTCCATTTCCATGCCGTCAATCAAAGCGATGAATTCTTCTTTGGGCAAAGCAAACCTTTTTATCGGTTCAATCAAAGCTTTGGCGACAATTTGTTCGGGTTCGACGCCGTTATACAGCCGGTCGATATCATCTCTCCAGACTTTCAGGTTTTTCTTCTTTTCTTCCAGCGGAGCGGGTTCGTCGGCAATATCGTCGATTTCACGGCAGAAAGCGTAAATCGCAAACATCGCGTTGCGTTTTTCTTTGCCCAAAAGCTTCATAGCCGGATAAAACGACGATCCCGAACGTTTGACGATATCGTTGACCTGCCGCGTTATTTCTTCGGGGGTAAGAGGTCTTTTTTCCTGATGCATGATATTTTCTTTCTTCTTAATCCGCCCCAGACGCCCCACAGACAGGCGATGATCCAGTCTGATTTTTTCAATCCGATTTTGCGTCTGAGGATATCTTTCTTTTTCAACCGCTTAACCAGCCGCTGCGCCAGCCGGAAAATAAAGCAGACTTCCATGCGCAGACCGCGGTTGACAATTACCAAAGGCAGGGACGATCCTTCGACCAGCAGACTTTCGATCGCGTCGGTCGTACGGGTGAATACGCTTTGCAATGCCGCGCAGGTCTGGCTGTCGTCCAGCGCTTCATACTTGATTTTCGCTTCTTTAAACCAGTCTTTGGGCAGATAGATCCGGTGCTTTTCCTGATAATCTTCTTTACAATCCTGCAGGTGGTTGTTCATCTGCAAAGCGGCGCACAAAGCGTCGGACGGCCAGTAAGCGGTCGGATTTTCCCCGTGCAGATCCAGCATAAAACGCCCGACGCTGCCGGCCGACCAGCGGCAGTAAGCCATAACGTCTTCCCATGTATGATAAGTATGTCCTTCGCTGTCTTGGCGGAAAGCCTTTAATAAATCCAAAGCGTGCTGATTGGTTACGCCGCATTGTTCCAGACTTTTTTTCAATGTTTCGGCGCATTTGACCGTATCGTCGGATTCTTCCTGCCCCAACAAAACCCGTTCCAGACGGTTTAAACGGTCCAGTTTTTCCTGCTTCGACAGTTCCGTCGAATCCGCGATATCGTCTGCCGTCCGTGCAAAATCATAAAATGCCATGACATGAGGACGCAGTTTTTTGGGAATCAGACAAGACCCGACGGGGAAGTTTTCGCCGCCGGCGTCTTTTGTTCGTTTGATTTGCTTATCCATGTATTTCTGCCTTTTGTATCCATTCCGCCAAATCGGCCAAGGCCCGTTCGCTTTGGGCGCGTTTGCGGTCCTGGCCCTTGATTTTTTTCTTTCCTTCGGGGACGGGCGGCGGCGGAATTAAGCCGAAATTGATGTTCATCGGCTGGAAACAGTCTTCGTTCGCATTAACCGTAATATGACGCAGCATAGCCCCCAAAGCGGTTGTTTCCGGCGGCAGGACGGCGGTTTTACCGGTCGTTTCCCAAACGGCGAACAATCCGGCCAGCAGACCGACCGAAGCGCTTTCGACATAACCTTCGCACCCCGTCACCTGTCCGGCAAAACGGATATTCGGCCGTGCTTTTAACCGCAGCGTTTCGTCCAGCACTTTGGGTGAACAGATAAACGTGTTGCGGTGAATACCCCCAAATCGGACAAATGAAGCGTTTTCCAACCCCGGAATCGTTTTGAATATGCGCTTTTGTTCGCCGTAAGTCAGCTTTGTCTGAAAGCCGACCAGATTCAATAGTGTTCCCTGCCGGTTTTCTTTGCGCAGCTGCACAACGGCATGGGGACGGACGCCGGTATGCGGATTCATCAGTCCGACGGGTTTCATCGGTCCGAACGCCAGCGTTTCGCGGCCGCGTTCCGCCATGACTTCAATCGGCAGACAGCCTTCAAAATAAGGCGTATTTTTTTCCCAATCCTTGAACGCGACTTTTTCGCCTGACAGCAAAGCGTCAATAAAAGCGTTATACTGGGCTTCGTCCATCGGGCAGTTGATGTAATCGTCGCCGTCGCCTTTGTCATAACGGGATTGTTTCCATGCTTTGGCCATATCAACCGAATCAGCGGTAACGATCGGCGCGATCGCGTCAAAAAAATGCAGCAGGTCTTCTCCGCCCGCGGCGGCCTGAATTTTTTCCGCCAGTTCCGGCGTCGTCAGCGGGCCTGTCGCGATGATGTGCAGGCCGTCGTCCGCGCCGGGCAAATCCGTCAGTTCGCCCCGTTCGATTGTGACCAGAGGATTTTGGCGCAGTTTTTCTTCGATTTTTTGAGAAAACGCTTCCCTGTCAACGGCCAAAGCACCGCCCGC
>ERZ779737.2414-NODE-2414-length-12289-cov-2.276524_pt1 | contig 12289 bp, 7 predicted proteins | sample MGYA00511889_ERZ779737 | MGnify/ENA primary metagenome ERZ779737 (study PRJEB29588, sample SAMEA2163575) | human gut metagenome | biome: human gut; feature: human-associated habitat; material: faeces | place: Denmark | collected 2008/2010 ...
CCGTTGCTGCTGACGGAGGTGCGAACCCGTTCGGTCGCGGTCAGGTTGAGCAACGGGTCCATCGGGTTGCCGTTCCAAAGGACATAGCTGCCGTTTTGGATACTGAATTCCTTAAGCGGGATAACAGGCATGGCGTATTTGATGGTTCCGCCCGACAAGGTGTATTGCCCGTTCAGGATCATGTCGCCTTGTGGTGTGTACTGGAAAGAGAGGTCGCCGCCACCGATCAGGTTGATGTGGCTGGATTGATCCTCGCTCAGGTCGACATTCGCCTGCACTACCGGGTCGATACGGATGGTCATGAGCATATCCATGCCGCCTAAAGGTAAAGGCGGCTTGCGGGTGGTCTCGTGATAGATTGTGTCGGCAAAAGAGGTGAAGGTCACCATATCCGCCAGGCGATCCTGCACGGTCAGGGGCGAGTCCTTTAATATATAGGTAATGTTTGTTCCACCCAGAAGTTGCAGGTCGCCCCGCATCTTGAGCAGATTGAGCGGCCCGGTCAGGGTGGAGTTGAGGTTGACATATAGTTTTCCGTAGACAAGGCTCTCCGGCTTCTTCTTGGTGTTCAGTAGCTCCAGGTTGTTGGCCGTCAGCCGTAAGTTAGCCATCGGATTGTCCATCTGGTTGAAATCGATGGTGCCGTCAATGATGAAGGGAGTCTTTCCTGTGGAATAGATGCCGTATTTGTCGAACGTCAGTTTGTTGCTCTTGATCTCAACATTCTTGTTATCGAACCGGAAAGTGGAGCCTACCGCCCCGACATAAACCGATACGGAGTCGAGAGCCAGGAATCCGTCCAAAATGGGTGCTTGGCTGTTGCCTGAGATGGCAAGCGAGCCATCCAAATCACCGTGCAGTTTCGCCATGTCCTCCGGAATGAAAGGATCTGCCATCGCCAGGGGAAGATGGTAGAAGGTGAGGTCGCCTTGAATCCGTTCTTCGTCACCTGCCGTATAGAGGGCATTGACGCTGACTATTTCCTGCTCGTCGCGAAACAGGTGTAGGTCTGCTTGGTGTTCGTTTTGTGCCAGCGGTAGATAGACGGCGTTGGCCATCAGTTCGCCGACTCGTTCTTTCTCGTAAAAGAGTTCATCAATAAAGATGTTCGAAACGGCCATAAACGAGGTGTCGCTCGGCAAGTATTGCAGGTCGGCACTCAGCGTACCGGTAATGTCCGGAAGATAGTTGATGGAACGGGCCAGGTAGGCAAGATCGACATGGCTTAACTCGGCGTGCAGCTCGGAGAGCGTATCGGTGACTTCTGTGGAATAGAGCCAGAGGCTCGCGTCCTGTTCGCCTGTCATTCGCAGATTGGCGTGGATGTTTCTTGGAGTGAAGAAATCCACGTAATTATCCTTGTTGATCTTGAAAGGGCGAAGCGCGATGATTGGTGTCTCGGGGAAAAGATGGAAACGGAATCCTTCCGCTATCTTGTTCATCTGGATACCGATCAGGAAGCTGGTATCCGCCGTCTCGTTTTGGAAATGGAATAGCGCGTCGGCGTAGTCCAGGCGAATTTTGCCTTCGAGTCCTGCCGTGAAGGGCTTTTGCCGTCGGTAAGGTTCTTTGGTTACCCGGACAAGATAATTGAGCCCAAGGCTGTCTTGAGTGATTGTCGTGCGGATTGAGTCGATGAGTAATGTGTCTTTCGCCAGCTTGTTGAGCGACGAACGGAGGCTCAGTCCGTTTTCGGGCGAAGTCTCGGCGTATAGATCCAGTTGATCGAACAGGATCTCATACGATTTCAGGTAGTTTGAGACAGGATTGTCTTGTCCGATTCCAACCTCCAGGTTCAGGTGGGGCAGGAGCGGGCTCAAAGCGGCGAGATTAATCGTTGAGTCCTGTTTCAACTGCTTATCAACAGATGTTGATAACTTGTTGAAATCCTCCAAAAGCCCGTTAATTCCCTTGTCGCCGCTCATTGTGACATTGAGATCGCCGGCATGGAAGGAGACACGGCTTGTGTCGGCTGTACTTCTGGTGTGGAGCGTCAGGGTCTTGGGCTTGAAGCTGCCTTTATTGGAGAACAATTCCCAGTTACCCAGTGTGATATCGAGCAAGTGATCCTCTTTCAGGTCGCTCTCTGCCTCGGCGAAGATCTGGAATGATGAGCTGAGCGGCATCGAGGTGAAATGCATCTGATGAAGGTCAATATGTTCGGCATCGACAATCAACATGGCTTTCAACCGTTCTTTGCGCACGTCGGCGTTGAGGTTGATCTCCATTTGCGCCAAAGGATATTCACTGACCAACTCTAGATTCAGGAAATGGTTCTCGAGCGTACTGCCGATACGAATATCCGCAAGAGAGGAGGCACCATAACGGATATCATAGATATTACCGTCGAGACGCATGGTGGTCTTCGATGAGAATGGATCGGTACCTTGTCCCTCGGCCTGGATCTTTCCGGCGACCCAGTAGAGCGAGTCGTATGGCATGAAATGGGTCGGCTCCAAGCTGTCGATGCTGAGGCTCGCCTCGTATCGTTCGGTGGCGATGTCGTAACGGCCGTTGGCCGCTATGGTTGACCTTCCTTCGTAAAGTGCGAGTTTCGTGCGATATTCTGTGCCCGCCATGCCGACATTACCCTTGAGGGTAATGCCTCTTGGAATTTGGTAAAGAGACCTTTGTTCTGAAGAGAGTAAGCTTTTCAGGAAATCGAGGTCGCCCAGACGCAGGTCGACACGCAGGTCGGCCAATCGCCTCAAACTGTCGGTCAGAGCCTCCGCCTTGCCGTCAAGCTGTAAGTCAAGCACGCCTCCGATCGTGGCATTGGCCTTGTTCAGGACAAGCGTTTCGAGGTTACCGTTGATTCCGACAGCCATTTCCAGTGGTTGAGTCGGATAATGAGGCTTGAGTTCAGAGGGAATCGCGTCACCAGCCAGAGCGAACAGGTCTTTTGAGCCGATCGCTGCGCTGAGTTGTGCGGTCATCTGTCCGCTGGCTTTAGTGTCGATCGAGCTCCAGGGGATTTCCGCGGTCAATCCGGCCTCGGAATAGGCGGTCCGAAGGATCAGTTCAGGTATGCGGATCGTAGTCGGGTCGCTGTCTATCTTTCCTTTGAATTCCTCGATTCGTAAGCCGGATCGCTCGTTTAGGGTCCAACGGGTTAGGTTGGCCCGGATTGTTTTATCCTGATAATATAGGGAGTCGAGAGCGACATTCAGGCTATCAATGGCGATATGGCTCGGGTCTAGTCCGTTAATTGGAGCGTCATAATTGGCGTCGTAGGAGAGAGCCGTATTCGTAATGGTGAAACGGTCGGCTCCATAACTGAGGTCCCTCAGGTCGACTAATCCGTTGTCTAATTGGCTATTTTCGATATAGGTGGTGAGCCTCAGGCTATCGTCCGGCATTTGCAGGGCAAGAGCTACCTGGTCGAGGCGTACCTTCTCCAGGCGCAGTTTCCAATTAATGGGCTCGGAGGGTGTTTCCGGTTTGGGCTCGGTTTCCCGGATGATTAGCGTGATGGCGGCATCGGATAGTGTCGCCTCGTTGAGTACCGCTAATCCGGTGGGAAGATAGGCTCTGTCCATTTTCAGGAACAGGTGGCCGAGAGATCCTTTGATTTCCAGTCCGTCGATCAGGTCGCCTGTATTGGCTATGACTTTGTTAAGCTCGATGGCCTCTACCATTACCTGTTTCTTGAAGAGCGGAAGGGCATGAATCCTGACTCGAAGATCGTCCATGGAGAACAGCGTATCGCCCGGTTGGCGAATTGCTTGGGCCTTACGGATGGTCAGGTCGAGAGGAAATGAAAGCCGGATCTTTTGGATCTGTATGGTCATGCCAGTGGCCTCGCTTGCGATGGACGAGGCTTGTCGGACAGCGAAATCCTGGATGAATGGTACATACAGCAAGACCGACAGCGTGAGGATCAGGATCACGGGGCTCAGGAGCAACAGGAGGCCGCGTCTGGCCCATTTCCGGTTGTTTCTCTTTTTCGGATTGTTATTTACGGTCTGTTCCTCCTCTGTCATTGTTTGTCTTGTCGTTTGGATGTGGAAGCAAATGTATGTAAAAAAGCGGAATGTGCGATCGAACGTGATCTAGTTTTATCTTTGTATCCGGATTTTAGTAAAAGATGGGTATTGAATAGTATTAGATAATGGGAAAGAAAATGGATGGTTTCGCTTTCCGTTGGGGTTATCATCTGATGGCCTTGGTCACAGCGGCGATTTGGGGAACAACTTTTGTCTCTACGAAAGTATTGATTCAAAATGGTCTGACACCAGCGGAAATCTTTTTCTACCGCTTTAGTTTGGCCTATGTGGTGATCCTTTTGTTCTCGCGGGGCAAGTTGTGGTCAAGGAGTTGGCGAGATGAGGGCTGGTTCGCTTTGGCCGGTATCTTTGGAGGATCGCTCTATTTTATTACCGAGAACACGGCATTGGGAATTACATTAGCCTCCAATGTCTCTCTCCTGGTTTGTACCTCGCCGGTGCTGACCGCTTTGTTGTCGGCCCTGTTCTATCATTATCCGTTGAGGCGCCGGATGTTATACGGTTCCTTATTGGCCCTGCTCGGCGTGGCCTTGGTGGTGTTTAATGGAAGCGTTCTTTTGAAGATTAATCCGTTGGGTGACCTGTTGACACTTTGTGCCGCTCTTTCCTGGGCTTTGTATTGCCTGGTCTTACGCCGGTTTAGTGGCCGTTACGGCTCTTTGTTTGTTACTCGCAAGGTCTTTTTCTACGGTCTTTTGTCAATGTCGTTCTATTTTCTGTTTGAACCGTTGACCTGGAAAGCGGAGATACTTGCCCGACCGGTCGTTTGGATGAACCTGCTTTTCCTGGGATTGATCGCCTCAATGCTTTGTTACCTGATGTGGAATGCTTCGGTGAAGGTCTTGGGCGCGGAGAGGGCGACCAATTATCTTTACGTGAATCCATTGGTGACGATGCTCACCTCATCAATCGTTCTCGACGAGCGAATTACCCTGACGGCGCTCTTTGGCTGTGTCCTGATTATTTGTGGTGTCTATTGGGCGGAAAGACACAGCTGATTTTCTTCCGTTTCGTATGGCTACTTCCGCATTTTCTCCTATTTTTGTCACATTCAATATAAGGATAAGGTTATGGCAAATGCGTATGAGATAAAGGCTATCTTGGAATATCTGGCCGCGATCCGGTCGAATAACAATCGGGAATGGTTTACCGCTAACCGGGCTTGGTATGATGAGGTTCGGTCGATATTTGAGTCGATGACAGCGCAATTGATCCTGCGTATCGGGACATTCGACGAGACGGTTCTCTCGCAGACGGCGAAGAGTTGTACTTACCGTTTCAACCGTGATACTCGTTTCTCGCTGGATAAGTCGCCCTATAAGACGCATCTTGGGGCTTATATCAACGCCAAAGGCAAGAAAGCCAATCATGGCGGTTATTATTTCCACCTTGAGCCGGGTAACTGCCTTTTGGCCGGCGGTTCCTATTGCCTGCCTACGCCGGTCTTGCGGGCCGTGCGTGAGGCGATTGTCGATGAGCCGGAAGAATACCGGTCGATTGTTGAGAATCCTGAGTTCAAGCGGCTTTATCCCGTTATTGGCGAGGATTGGCTGAAGAAGTTGCCACAGGGTTTCCCGAAAGATTTCCCTTATCCCGATTATTTGCGTTGCAAGGATTATTCCTGTTTTCATAAGGTGGTCGACGACTGGTTGGCGGCCGACGATTGGCTCGACAAGGCGGAGGCGGCTTTCCGTATCCTGAAGCCTTTCCTGGATTTCGTGAACCGGGCAATCGATGATTTCGAGGAGTAGAGGATATTTGCTGGTGAAAAATAGCGTTAATTGAGAATATAATAACATGAAAACAAATTCAACCTTTAAACTGATTCCCGTGATGCTGGCCTTTTTCGCCATGGGCTTCGTCGACCTGGTGGGAATCGCTTCCAATTACTTGAAGGCAGACTTGGGCTTGTCCGATTCTGAGGCGAACATTTTTCCTTCATTGGTTTTCTTCTGGTTCCTGATCTTTTCTGTGCCGACCGGCATGTTGATGAACCGTGTCGGACGCAAGAAGACGGTGTTACTCAGTTTGGTCGTCACTTTCCTGTCGTTGCTGATCCCGATCTTCGACGATTCTTATATGACGATGTTGGTCTCCTTCTCCCTGTTGGGTATAGGCAATGCCTTGATGCAGACCTCCTTGAATCCTTTGTTGTCGAATATCGTGAGTGGCGATAAGCTGGCTAGCTCGCTGACTTTTGGCCAGTTCGTGAAAGCGATCGCCTCCTTTTTGGCGCCTTATATCGCCATGTGGGGCGCGACGGGCGCTTTGCCCTTGATGGGATTGGGCTGGCGTGTGCTTTTCCCGGTTTATATGGTGATCGCCGTGATAGCGATTTTCCTGTTGGGTTCGACGCCGATCGAGGAAAAGGCGCCCGAAGGCAAGCCATCGTCGTTTGGCGAATGTCTGGGGCTGTTGGGTAAGCCTTTCATCCTGTTGTGTTTTATCGGTATTATGTGCCATGTGGGTATTGACGTAGGTACCAATACGACCGCACCGAAGATCCTGATGGAAAGGTTGGGTATGGATTTGGCTGAGGCTGGTTTCGCGACAAGTCTTTATTTTATATTCCGTACGGCGGGCTGTTTTTCCGGGGCGTTGATCCTGCAAAAGATGCGGGCTAGGAGCTTTTTCTTATTCAGTGTCGTTTTGATGATCCTTGCGGTGATAGGCCTGTTCCTGTTCGATTCCAAGATGGTAATCTACGCCTGCATTGGTTTGATTGGCTTTGGTAACTCCAACGTCTTTTCCATTATTTTCTCGCAAGCGTTGCTGTCAATGCCCGATAAGCAGAACGAGGTGTCTGGCCTGATGATCATGGGCCTGTTCGGCGGAACGGTCTTCCCGCTTCTGATGGGTGTCGCTTCCGACCTGTTGGCGTCGCAAAGCGGAGCGGTGATCGTCATTGCGCTGGGTGTCGCCTATTTGCTCTACTTGACGCCTAAGTTAAGCCGTTAGTGGGGAATAATCGAGGGTATCGTTTGGCCGTATTGGGATTTTTCCTACTTTTGTTAAAAATAAATTGGGTCATTACATATATTAAAGAGAACTTATTATGGCAGATACAAAACAACTGGTCAAGGCGGGCGAAGAGAAAATGACGTTCGCCATCGATTATTTGGACGAGCAATTGTCTCATATCCGTGCGGGCAAGGCGAACCCGAAATTGTTGGATTGCGTGCGGGTCATGTACTATGGCAGTCCGGTGCCACTTTCGAACGTGGCGACGGTGACGGTGCCTGACGCTAAGACCATCATGATCACGCCTTGGGAGAAGAAGATCATCCGCGACATCGAGAAGGCGATCCTCGACTCTGAGCTGGGCATCACACCTGAGAATAACGGCGAGGTGATCCGCTTGGGTATTCCTCCGTTGACAGAGGACCGTCGTCGCCAATTGGTGAAACAGTGTAAGCAGGAGGCCGAGAATGCCAAGATCAGCATCCGTAATGCCCGTCGCGAGGCGATCGAGGCATTGAAGAAGAGCGTTAAGAATGATGGCGTTCCTGAGGATGTGGAGAAAGATGCCGAGGGCGAGGTTCAGAAGATCCACGACAAGTACATCAAGAAAGTCGATGATCTTTATGCGGCCAAGGAAAAGGAGATCATGACCGTTTAATTTATGAATACTAAGGCGCGGAATGGGGCGGGGGGAACGTGCGGTGTTCTCCGTCTATTCCGCGTCCCTGTTTATATCAAGCATCTATGGTAAAAGGATTGGTCATTAAGAATACGGGCAGTTGGTACACGGTGCGTGTGGACGACGGCCGCGAGATCGAGAGTAAGATCAAGGGTAATTTCCGCCTGAAAAATATCCGGACTACTAATCCGGTAGCGGTGGGTGATCGGGTGACGATCGAATTGAACCGAGAGGGAACCGCTTTCATCACGGCCATCGAAGAGCGCAAGAACTACATCATCCGCCGGGCCTCAAACCTTTCCAAGCAGGCGCATATCCTGGCGGCCAACCTTGATCAGGCGCTGTTGATCGTGACGGTCAACTACCCCATTACGACCACCGTCTTTATCGATCGTTTCCTGGCGACTGCCGAGGCTTATCGGGTGCCGGTGAAGTTGGTTTTCAACAAGATCGATTGTTACAACGACGAGGATCGGGAATATCTTGACGGGCTGATCCATCTCTATACCTCGATTGGTTATCCCTGCTCGAAGCTCTGTGCCAAGACGGAAGAGGGACTCGATGCCTTGCGGGCCGACCTCAAGGATCGCATTACTTTGCTTTCCGGTCATTCGGGTGTAGGCAAATCGACGATTATCAATAAGTTGGTGCCTGGTGCCGGTCTGCGTACGGGGCAGATCTCCGATTATCATAATATGGGTATGCATACCACGACCTTCTCGGAAATGATCCCACTTCCTGACGGAGGTTACCTGATTGATACGCCGGGGATCAAGGGATTTGGTACGATCGAGATGGCTGACGCGGAGATCTCGCATTATTTCCCGGAGATTTTCAAGTATGCCGCCGATTGTCGCTTTGGTAACTGCACTCATCGTCACGAACCGGGTTGCGCTGTCCTGAAGGCGCTCGAGGAGCATTGGATTAGCGAGTCGCGCTATCGAAGTTACCTCAGTATCCTCGACGACCGGACAGAGAGCAAGTACCGGGAGGAGTTTTAGACCGCCGGCAGGCTCATGCCGGTGATTTTCCGGTAGAGATCAAGCGCATAGACGTCGGTCATGCCGGAGATGTAATCCAATACACATTGGATCTTACCGTAAGTGGTGGCTGCCGCGGTGTCGTATTGCTCAGGGATACGTCTGAGCAGCAATTTACTGTAGGCATGCTCCTGGTTCATCACCGCCTCGGTGAGACTGTCTATCAAATGGCTGAAGATGTGATAACCGGCCAGCTCGATGTCCAGTACCTCCTTTGCCCTGTAGATCTTCTCGCTCGCTGTTTTCGAACAGGTCTCGTAGGCTGTTCGGGCCTGTTCGGAGACTTGGCTGATGAGTGGTACGTTGAAGCTGCCGTCTAGCAGGCCGGGCTCGTTTTCAAGAAAGACACGGGCGCACTCATTGACGAGTAGTCCTACAATGCTGGACCGCAAATAGGCGATCTGCTCGTTGGTATCGCTTACCAGGCGCATTACCTCCTTCACGTGCGCCAGTTGTTTGGGCTCAAAGAAATTCAACAAGAGGCCGATTGCCTCCTCTTTCGTGAGGATGTGCAGCTTATGCGCATCCTCGATATCCATAATTTGATAACAGATATCGTCGGCCGCCTCGACCAGGTAAACCAGCGGATAACGTGTGAAACGTTCCGGATGGGCGGGATCAGGCTCGATGCCCAGCTCATGGACGATGCGATGAAAACTGGCTTCCTCCGATTGGAAGAATCCGAACTTGCCTTTCTTGCCGGCATGAATAGAGGCATAAGGATATTTGACGATTGAGGCCAGCGTGCAATAGGTCAAGGCGAAACCACCGGGACGACGGCCCACGAACTGGTGTGTTAGGAGTCGCATGGCGTTGGCGTTACCTTCGAAATGGACAAAATCTTCCCAACGTCCACCCTCATCGCGTACCTTCTTTTCCAGTTGCTTTCCGTTACCCTCAGAAAAATAGGCGGAGATCGCCCGCTCGCCGGAGTGACCGAAAGGCGGGTTGCCCATGTCGTGCGCCAGGCAGGCCGCCGAGACGATCGAGCCCAATTCGGGTAGATTGACGCTTCCGTCAGGATATTTCTGGCTTAAAGCCTTGGCGACGTGGTTGCCCAACGAGCGCCCGACACACGATACCTCCAAGCTGTGCGTCAGCCGGTTGTGAACAAAGATACTGCCGGGCAGCGGGAAGACCTGCGTCTTGTTCTGCAGTCGACGGAAGGGTGAGGAGAAGATCAGCCGGTCGTAATCCCGTTGGAAATCGGTGCGCTCGTGCGCCCGACCGTGATAATCCTCCATGCCAAATCGTTTGCCGGATAATAGTTGATGCCAGTTCATCATGTCTTGAGCCTTTCTAATCGTTGTCGTAAAGGTAGGATAATTTGATCGAATACCGACCGCTTTGGGGTAAAAAGATGGGGAATTGGATCATAATCAAGGAAAGAGATTGCGAGTTATTTGTGAAAAGGCTAAACTTGTCCATCGTTTCAGACAAGAAATACAAAGAGTGGAATTTATTAATAAGCATAGTTTATGGGAAAATATTGTCTGTTTTGGAGCTTGTTGTTTTGTTGCTTGTTGATGGGATGTAGCGATGATGAGCTGATTGATCCGTCTGTTCCATCGGATAAGAACCCGGTCGTGAATGACCGTTTTGAAGATCCGGAGCTGTTGACATTCGTGTTGGAGAATTATGACCTGAATGGAGATAGTCAGTTGACAGAGGGTGAGGCACGTGAGGTAAAGCAAATGATCCTGAAGGATAGATGGGATCGTTATATATCGTTTACTTCATTAAAGGGATTGGAACTGTTTACGGAATTGGAGTTGCTTTATCTTGGCCAATCGGATACGGTAGACGTGACGCCGTTCACGAACTTGCGTTCGCTGGTCTGTGATAAGAATGTGCATCATTTGGTCTTGCCGGAGCCCTGTCTGCTTGACAGTCTTGCCTGTTCGTTGCGAGTCGCTAATACTTTTGATCTTTATGGGTTCAAGAATTTGGTTTACCTGAAAACCTGGATCGATGATTTTAGCCTCATCCTGCCCGATCATCCGACCTTGGAGGTGGTGAGCGTGGATAACCTGGAGACTCATTATCATCTCGATACGCTCGACCTGAGCGGTAGCGAGAATCTTCGTCGGTTGATTATCAACAAGGATGAAGAACACATATCGTGGGAACCGATCTATTATATGAATATGAGTGGCTGTACCGCCTTGACCAATTTACGTCACTCGGCTTTTAGGAAAACAGACTTGACCGGCTGTACCTCTCTTAAGTCGATTAGTGATGGGCAAGGTACGATGATTCTTTCCGGTTGTACTGCCTTGACCCGTTATGAGGGGAATTATACGCCGGAACTGGATTTGTCTTCCTGCGTGAATCTGGAGGATTTGACTTTGTATAATAGTTCTAGTGAGTCGCCAATCGTGATCTCGCCCTCTACCAAGCTTCGGCGGTTGATACTTAGAGGGTATTGTGGGCCACTAGACGTGAAGCAATTCCCTAATCTGGATTATTTGGAATATGCCTGGGGAACGCATTCCGACGGGCTCCATCATGCGATCGACGTGGAGAATTGCGCTACGCTCGATACGCTGATTACCTATTCCTATTTCCTGACCTCTACCAATTTCAAGGGATGTACAGGATTGAAATACCTGTCGTTTGAGGATAATTTCGAGAGTCTCGACGTAAGTGATTGTCAGGATTTGGAACTCTATTGCCAAGAAATGCCGGATTTGAAGTTTAACAAAAATATCCGGAAGCTCTATTTCGGCAGGTTGGGGCACAAACAACGCTCGTTGGATTTGAGCGGTTGTGACCGTTTGGAAGAGTTGACCTTTTTCTATTTCAGCTCGACCGATACGGTTGGACTCAGTTCGTTGAATTTGGATGGTTGTGTATCGTTGCGCAACTTGAAGATTAACGACGTGCACCAGGAGAACCTCTCTTTAGCTAATTGCTCACAACTGGACAGCCTGATCATCAACCGGTCCGATTTTCGGAATCTTGACTTGTCGGGGTGCGACCGGTTGCGCACTGCCACGATCCAGGATACGCCTATCCAATCTTTCTCTTTGCCCGATTGTCCATCCTTGGAGATCCTGAACCTGCAAAGTTGCGACTTGAAAGAACTGGAAATGGGACAGATGGACTTAAAAGCCGGTTATACCATGTGTCTGTATTATCTGGGAAAGCACCCGGAGGGGCTGACCGCCACGCAGCTGACGGAGCTGTGTAAGGAAGACAAGGCCGCCATCTCCCGTACCTTAAGCCAGTTGAGTTCCAAGGGGCTGGTGTCCTGCGAGCTGCCGGAACATAAACGCTCCTACCGCACACTGTATTATCTGACAGAAGAAGGCAATACTGTAGTCAAAAAGATCAGTTCCCGGATCTATTCCGCACTGGCTCACGGCGGTGATGGCATGACGGAAGAACAACGGTTGAATCTCTATGGCTCTCTGGAACGGATCTCCCATAATCTGGAGCAGTATCTTACAGAGTTTTCTGTCAAGCATCTCACAGAGAAATGATCCATCCGCAACTCACCCTGACCGGCTTTCCAACAGAATTAACAGCAAGGTGACATGAACGATGTCGTATGTCCATCCCGATGGATGCCCCGGCGCATTTCCGCCCGAAAGAATATT
>ERZ779737.2416-NODE-2416-length-12287-cov-3.860612_pt1 | contig 12287 bp, 10 predicted proteins | sample MGYA00511889_ERZ779737 | MGnify/ENA primary metagenome ERZ779737 (study PRJEB29588, sample SAMEA2163575) | human gut metagenome | biome: human gut; feature: human-associated habitat; material: faeces | place: Denmark | collected 2008/2010 ...
GACTATTGCCTGTACCTGCGCGTTCCAGTCGGCGCTGTGGCTCTCCCGCAGTGTGATGGCGATGCACTTCATGTTCGGGTAGGCTTCCAAAACTTTGTTGCCAAGCGCGCGGTATTTATCGCGGTCCAGCTCGCCGGATTCAACGTTCACATCGACGGTAATTTCGAGCGATTTCTGCACGTCTTCTTCGTTGGCAATCGCCACATCGACGTACTTGGCAAGCTCGCGCATGACCTCGCTGGCCTTTTTGCCATATTTCCAGAGGTTCTTGCGGTAGTTCAGGTCGCAGGACACGGTGATGTTCCGCTTCTTCGCTTCCTTGACAGACTCAAGAGACAGCTCCATCGCGCTTTCAGAAATCGCAGGCGTAATACCCGTGATATGGAACCAGTCCACACCCTCGAAGGCTTTGTCCCAGTCGATATCGCCCGGCTTTGCCAGCGCGATCGAGGAATACGCGCGGTCATAGACGACCTTGCTCGGCAGCTGGTTCGCGCCACCCTCTAAGTAGTAAATGCCCATGCGCCCATCGCCGCAGACGATCTTTTTTGTATCGACGCCAAAGTAGCGCAGCTCGCGGATGCAGGCGTCTGCAATGTCGTTTTTCGGCAGAACGGTCAGAAATTCTGCGTCCATTCCATAATTTGCAAGGCTCACTGCCACGTTGGCTTCGCCGCCGCCAAAGGTAGCCTCGAGCATCGGACTTTGGAAAAAGCGCTCATGTCCCGGCGCTTTCAGGCGGAGCATAATTTCACCAAATGTCAGAACTTTCATCTTCGCCCCTCCTTACTTCTGCAGCAGATGCACGGCAAAGCCGCCGAACTCATCTTTGAGGTATGCAACTGTCATACGGCCGTTTTTGTACTTTGCCGAGCTTTCGTCATATGCAAAGCCCTTCTTTGCAAGCTCTGCCACCGCCAGCTCCACAGAGTTGGTGCGGATTGCAATATGACCGTTTTTGCCCTTGAACATCGACTTCATGACCTCGATGCCGCTCGAGGCAAACATCGAAGAGCTGCCGTCTTTGACCGGCAGGTCAAACGCTTCGTTCAGCTTCTCGCAGACCGCGGACGCCGCTGCGGCATCTTCGCAGTTGACACCGATGTGCGCAACCTCAAAGCCAAGCGCAGCCGCTCTCGCCTGCTTGCAAAGCTCCGTGATCTTCTCAAAATTGCCGGCTGCAATGTCCGCCTTCGGGCAGACCCAACTGCCGCCGACCGCGTGGATGAACGGCGCGGCAATGAACTCGCCGATGTTCTGACCATTCACGCCGCCGGTCGGGATGAACTTGATCCCGCCGAACGGGCCTGACAGGGCCTTCATCGCGGACAGACCGCCATAGACGCCAGCCGGGAAGAACTTCACAACGTTCAAGCCAAGCTTCATCGCCGCCATGATTTCCGTCGGCGTCACGCAGCCGGGCGTCACGGCAACGCCGTTTTCCACGCACCAGCGGACGACCGCTTCGTCAAAGCCCGGCGAGACGATAAATTTGGCACCGCATTCGACAGCCTTTTTGCACTGCTCGAGCGTGATGACCGTGCCTGCGCCAACTAACATGTCGGGGCAGTTTTCCGCGACCGCCTTGATCGAATCCGCAGCCGCCGCCGTGCGGAACGTGATTTCCATCACGTCCACGCCTCCGGCAAGCAGAGCCTTTGCCGTCGGGATGGCATCCTTCACATTATCCAGCACCACAACCGGCACAATAGCCGCCGCAGCCAGTCTTTTTAAAATATGCATAGCACTGTTCTCCTATTTTTCTATTTGTACACTTGCACAGAGTCATTTTTCTTGGAAGCGCACCGCTTCGCTCTCCAGGAACAAGCAAACCTGTCGGGCAAATTCGTCCGGCTGCTCGACAATCAATTCATGGGACGCATTCTGAAACAGCACGATTTTTGTGTCTGCGGCAATGTGTGTTTGATAAAATGCCGCCGCTTCTGCGGGACAGCACGTTTGTTTTTGGCGGCAAAAATTTCCGTGGGAACTGTAATATTTTTCAGTTCGACCCGATAATCTCCGTTGGAAAGCGAAATCCACAGAGATTTCATCGCCTCCAGGTCAAAATCCATCGATCGTGTTCTGACACGTTCCCATTGTTCCTGTAGCGTTTTTTCCGCATAACCCGGTACCTGCCTGATATAATACTGTCTCAGAAACGCAAAAAAGATTTCCTGCATCACCTGCTGATCTGCGTAAAACTCGTCATCTGAATACGTGCCGCAGGGCCATGTCTCATCTTTGCGCATCTTCGGAGCAACGTCGACAAGAATTAACCCGCTGATGCCCTCGCAACCATATTTCCGGATATACTCCAACGCGGTCAGACCTCCCATGGACCATCCAATCAGCACCGGCTTTCCGGTGCACAGCTTTCCGATGACCTCATTCAGATCCTCCGCAAGGACAGATAAATCCGGAGCACCCGTTACACCGGACCGCTTATGTCCGCGACAATCATAAGAAATGCATGTGTACCGGTCAGAGAGCAGCTCCGATACTTTCAAATATACATCCGAAGAAGCTTTCCACCCGTGCAGCATCACAAGTTCTGTACTTTCTCCTGATTTTTGATAATGTGCTTATCGGCTTTACGCAGCTGAACGAAAAATAGATACAAAAGTCCGAAATATAGGACAGCAGAAGTGCTACAATGATCTCAGAAAACGCAGGAGGTCATTGGCATGGCACACGCAGAGAGCATCACGTTTGAAGAATTTCGTACTCGTTTCAGCACGGAAGAGATCTGCCGGGCGGAATTATTCCGGCTTCGGTTTCCAAACGGCTTCTTCTGTCCGAAATGCGGCTGTACGGAATATTACCCGGTTCGCGGGCGAAATGCGTTCCAGTGCCGCGCCTGCCGGCATCAAACGTCCGTCACGGCTGGGACGGTCATGCACCGCACACATCTGCCGTTGACGGTCTGGTTCTGGGCGATCTATCTGTGTGCCACGGACAAACGCGGCATTTCTGCCGTCCAGCCGAGCCGCACGCTGGGCATCTGCTATGAGTCAGCATGGTATCTTCTGCATCGAATTCGCCGTGCGATGGCTCAAAGAGACGAGAAATACGCACTTTCTGGCATCGTTGAGATGGACGACGGCTACGTGGGCGGAGCAACGCACAACGGCAAACGTGGTCGCGGGACGGACAAGGCGAAGATCGTGGTGGCGCTGTCAAAAACGGAAAATGGCGCGGCTTTGTTCACGCGGATGCAGGTTGTTGAAGATGTCACCGGCGGCACGCTCCAGCAGGTCGTTGACGAAACTGTTGCGCCGGACTCAAAAATCGAATGCGACGGCTACAGAAGCTATAGGAACCTGTCTGGCGTGGAGCTGGACGCGAAAAAGTATGAACCTGGCGACCTGCACTGGCTGCACAAAGCCATCAGCAACCTGAAAGCGTTCCTGCTGGGAACTTACCACGGTCGCTGCACACAGCTTCAGTCCTATTTGGACGAGTTCTGCTTCCGCTTCAATCGCCGAAAAACCGGCGATCAGATCTTCTTGCGCCTGGCAAGAGCTGTCGCTGCATCTTGTGCACAGCTGCATTAAGCCGATAAGCACAATTCTCTATACTTTCAGTCATGGATTGCGTCGTATTGGGATTGATGATTTTGATCTTCACAATTTTCCCTCCTCTTGGTCCAAAGCCTGAACCATCTCCATCAGCAGCTCAGCTCCCTGGTACAAGTCCTCAGGAGCGCTGTATTCTCGGACAGAGTGGCTAATCCCGTCTTTGCTGGGAATGAACAGAAGCATGGAGGGCACCGCTTTTCCCCAATTCATCAGATCGTGTCCTGCACCGCTGAACATTCTGCGAAAACGGATACCGCGGTTGCGGCACAGTGTCTCGCTCAGCTTTATCAGCTTAGAACTGCACTGGGTAGGCGACTGGCGAATATATTCTTCGCCTACCAGCTCCGGGTGCGCTTTCAGCACGGAGTCAATGACCTGATCCATGGGCTCCATCGTTGGGTTACGCAGTTCCACAATAAACTCCACCTTGCCCGGAATCACATTGACCGCTCCTGGGAACACCTGAAGGGTTCCTACAGTGCAGACCATATCCGGCGAAGCGGCCTCAGTCCGTTCCATAAGCTGGGTAATGATCCGGCAGGCTTTCACCAGCGCGTCATCCCGCAGATGCATGGGTGTGCTGCCTGCATGATTGGCACAGCCGGAAACCGTCATGTGATAGCGCACGATGCCCACAATACCATCAACCACGCCTATTTGCATCCTTTCAGCTTCTAATACCCCGCCCTGCTCAATATGTAACTCCAAGTAACACTGATATTGGGTCAGATCTCTTCGGCAGGCGCCGACCTGCTCCATTGTAAGTCCGTGGAGGGCCAGATTTGGCCGCATAGCTTCATCAATCTCTCCGCCGGTAAATGCCTTACTTCCAAAAGTTCCGCCAATGACATTGCCCTCCTCCTCGGTAAATGCAATCACCTGGATGGGATGCCGATTTTGATATCCCAACTCCTTAAGGCGCTGCACACACTCGATTCCGGACAACACACCATAGGTTCCGTCGTAAATCCCGCCCCCCGGCACCGTATCGATGTGGGATCCAATGCAAATGATCTCTCCCTGACCAGGAAGCGTACCAATCAGATTCCCTACAGGATCGACGGATGTTTGAAGTCCTGCCTGTTCCATGCACTGTTGAACATAGATTCGTCCTTCGTCATAGGCAGGGGTATACGGCAATCGTGTGGTTCCTTCTTTCGGCACAAAACCGATTCGCCCAAGTCGGGTCAAATGATCATATAAGCGGGTGCCGTTGATCATACTCATGCGGGGTCCCCCTCAGTCTCATGGGATCTGACAAACTCCTCCAGTTCCTGCAGTCCCTGCTCCAGGCACTGCATGGATGTCGCATAGGACAGACGGATATATCCCTCGCCAAATTCGCCAAAGGCCGTACCGGGTACCACTACCACCTGTCGTTCTTCCAGCAGCTTCATGGCAAACTCTTCACAAGGCATACCCAGTTGACTGATGTCAATAAATGCGTAGAAAGTCCCATCCGGAGCATGGCAGGACAAACCAGGGATCTCAGATATCCGCCTCATCACATAGTCCCGGCGCAGGCGATACTGCTCCACCATATACTTCAAGTGGTCTTGTGGACCTTCCAAAGCTTCAATAGCCGCGACCTGGCAGGGAGTGGCCGCACAAGCACTGACATTTTCCTGCAGCTTGACCATATTCCGGATCACATTTTCCGGTCCAGCAGCATAACCGATACGCCAACCGGTCATCGCATAGGTTTTGGAAAGGCTGTCAATAACCAGGGTCCGTTCTTTCATTCCAGGCAGAGCAGCAAAGCTTGTATAAGTCCTTCCATCAAAGAGGATGTGCTTATACACCTCATCAGCCAAGATCACCAAGTCCTGCTTCTGGGCCAATTCGGCCAGTTGGAGCAGCGTTTCAGTGCTGGCTACAGCTCCTGTGGGGTTGCATGGGCTGTTTAGAATAATGGCCTTTGTCTTATCGGTAACAGCTTCGGCAATAGCGGATACATCCAAATCAAATCCCCGTTGTGCGTTGGTTTTCACCGACACCGGCACGCCGCCGCACATCCGAATCTGTTGGATATAATTAGTCCAGCAGGGTTCGTTGACGATAACCTCATCCCCAGAATTCAGCAGCACTTTCAGCGCCAAAAACAAGGCTCCCATGGCTCCAGGCGTCACCACAATTTGGCTTGCAGGCTCGTAAGAGAGTCCCTCTGTGCGATGGAGATACTCTGCAATCGCCTGGCGCAGAGCCAGCAGCCCTGCATTTTCTGAATACTTGGTCTTTCCTTCCCGAATGGCCCTGCACCCAGCCTCCACTACGTTCGGCGAGGCAGTAAAATCCGGCTCTCCCAGTGTAAAACTAATTACATGATCGTACTCCAGCGCCTTATTGAACATTTTTCGAATCTTGGAGGGTTGGATCTGCTGAGTGTTATCTGAAATTTGAATCATATAGGTGACTCCTTTCTACTCCGATTCTTCCGTTCCCTTAATATAAATCCGTCTGGTCCCGCATGCCAAGATATGCCATTGTCCATACCTCGCTTTCTTCTCTTTGGGGATGTTCGCCGGCCCGGGGCCGGGCCATGCTTTCGTGAAATTTACCCGCAAACCGGAAAAGGCTGCTGCACCGGTTCCGGCGCAACAGCCTTCGTGTTTTAGCCGAACATCGCGCCCCAGTTCATCAGTGCGGCGACTGCGATAAAGACCCAGCCCGCTACCGTTTCGATCAGGATGAACTTCCAGGCCCACTTTGCCCACTTCTGCCAGGGAATCCGGCCGATGGCCAGCGCGGCCATGAGCGTTCCGGAATGCGGATAGATCATATTCGTAAATCCGTCACCCAGCTGATAGGCCAGAATTGCCGTCTGCTGCGTCATACCCAGAACCGAAGCCGTCGGCCCGAGAATCGGCATCACCGTTGCAGCCTGGCCGGAACCGGAAATGATGAAGAAGTTGACGAAGATGTTGATGATATTCATAAAGACGCCTGCCAGCGCCACCGGCATGTTGTTCAGCAGCGAGCACAGCGCATGCACGCAGGTGTAAATGATGTTGCCCTTCGTCAGCACAACACCGATGGAGGCCGCCATACCGATCAGCAGTGCGCCGAAGGCCATATCCGTGCAGCCTTCCACAAAGTACTTTGCAATCTCATTGGGCGTATAGCCATATACCGCGCCGGCGAGAATGCCCGCAATCAGGAAGATGCCGCAAAGGACCATAATCGTGCAGACGCCCTTGACAACGGTATAGAAAATGGCGACGAACGCGGCAAAGAAAATGACCAGCACAAGGATTCTGCGGAGCGTCACTTCCGGAAGCGCGACGTCTTCGGCCTGCTTGACAACCTCTTCGTCGCCGTATACAACGCTTCTCGTCGGGTCGCTCTGGACCTTCTTGATGTAGTGAATGATGTAAATAGTCGTGATGATCCACAGCACGCCGACGCAGATGAGGCGGTAGCCGTAGCCGGAATAGAGCGGCAGGCCGACAATGGTCTGGGCCGTCGCCGTTGTCGAGGTGCCGAATGGCGCAAGCGAGAAGCCTGCGCTCATGCCCAGAATCACCATCGCCGTACCGGCAACCGCATCTGCACCCAGCGCAAGACCGATCATAATGCCCAGCGAAACAAATGCGATGACCTGCTCGGCAATGCCCATCGAACCGATAACAACAAACGGCAGCATGAAGAGCGGAACGGCAATGTACAGCCGCTTGCGGCAAAGCGAGGCAAACTTACCGATTGTCGATTCCAGCGAATGTGTGTGGTTGATGATGTTGATTGCGCCTGTGATGATAAATGTTGCAATGATCAGCGACGCCTGCTTGACCATGCCTTCGGGAATCGACAGAACCATTTCCCACAGGCTGACCGGCGTGCGCTCGATGTAATGGAAGGTTGCCGGGTCGACAACACTTTTTCCGTTGACCTCAATGAAGTCATAGGTGCCCGCGGGAATCACCCACGTCAGAATCGTTGCCAGCAGCAAGATGGCAAAGATGATGACGTAGACGTGTGGCATTTTAAATCCTTTTTTCGCAGTTTTCTCTTTTTTCACTTTTTTTCTCCCTTCAGTTCATATTTTCCAGAACATATTGTACGAAGACCTCGCTGCCCTTCCGCAGCGCCGACTCCTCGATACAAAACACATTGCTGTGCAGGGGCGCGGTAATACCCGCAGCCTTATTGCCCGTGCCGAGCTGTACCAGCGCGCCGGGAACATCCTGCAGATAATGAGAAAAGTCCTCTGAATACATCTTCGGGGAGAGCGGATGGGCATTGCCCTCTCCCAGTACCGTGGCCGCCGCACGGGCCATATGCTCCGTGGCCTCCGGCGTATTGATCACGGGGTAGGAGCTGATATGGTCGGTAAAGCGGACCTCGCCGTCCAGCTCCTGCGCGGCATTGCAGCAGATCTGTTTGATTCTGGCATCAATTTTCTCGTTGACGGCCAGATCATAGAACCGGACGGAAATCAGCATCTTTGCATAATCCGGAATCGCGTTGTGAACGTGTCCTGCCTGCAAAGAAGAGATCGACAGCACATGCTGGCAGAACGGGTCCATTTCGCGGCATTTCATCAGATAAATATTGTTGTATGCCTTGACGGCCATAGCCAGCGCGTCACAGCCATTCTGCGGCATGGTCGCGTGGGCACTTTTGCCGATAAATTCAATCGTATAGGGATGGCAGCCCGCCTCGAACGGGCCGGCGCAGAAGCCGAGTTCTCCGCATTGCAGTGCATTTTCAACGTGGATCGCTACGATTTCATCCACACCTTCCAGAACGCCGTTGTCAATGAGTACCTGCGCGCCGCTCACATCACACTCTTCGCTGGGCTGGAAAATCAGCCGCACCCGGCAGGTAAGCGAAGCTTCGGCGCGCTTGAGCGCGCGCGCCGCACCGAGGAGCATCGCCGTATGTGCATCGTGGCCGCAAGCGTGCATCTTGCCGGGAACCTCGGAGGCGTAGGGCAGGCCGGTCTGCTCCTGAATCGGCAGCGCATCCATATCGGCGCGCAGCGCAAGAAGCTTTTTCCCACTGCCAAGGTCGCAGACGACAGAGCCTTTGCCATACTGCTCTGTCCATGTAAGGCCGAGCTTCGTCAACTCCCGCTCCACCAGCGCAACCGTTACCGGCAGGTCAAACCCTTCTTCCGGATGGCGGTGAATTTCCCGCCGCATGGAAATGATGTACGCCTCGTCCTCCGGACGGAAAAATTCCTTTACAAGCATCTGTTTTTCCTCCCCTTCTCAGAATCCAAGCGTTTTCATATACTGTGCAATTCGCCGTGTACCTTCGCGGATGTTTTCCATGGATGTGGCAAACGACAGCCGGACATAGCGTTTTCCGCTTTCACCGAATGCCTCGCCGGGAACAACGATCACGCGGACCTTTTGCAGCAGATCCCTTGCAAACGTCTCCGCGTCCATTCCGGCTGCACTGATATCCACGAAGGCATAAAAGGCACCCTGCGGGGCAAAGCATGTCAGTCCATTGATCTTCGAGAACGCATCGAGTATGTAAGCGCGTCTCTGGCTGTAGGTTTCCAGCATCTCAGCCACAGGCGCCTGCGAACCGGTCAGTGCGGCGAGCGCACCGTACTGCGCCGCCGTATTGACGCAGGCCGCAACGTTTTCCTGTAGTTTCACCATCTGAGAAATGATGTGCTGCGGGCCGAGTGCATAGCCGACGCGCCAGCCCGTCATGGCGTAGGTCTTGGAAAAGCTGTTTACAATGATCGTGCGCTCCTTCATACCGGGAAGCGCCGCGATGCTGGTGAAAGTGTTGCCCTCATAGAGTAGCTCACTGTAGACCTCGTCGGAAATGACATACAGATCATGCCGGACGGCAATCTCCGCCAGCTGCTCCAACGCTTTTCTCCCGGCAATGCCGCCGGTGGGGTTCGCCGGTGAGTTGACCAGAAAGCCCTTGGTTTCCGGCGTAATTGCCTTCTCCAGCGCTTCCGGCGCAAACGTAAAATCATGTGCTGCATCCACCGGCACAAACACCGGTCTGGCCGAGCAGATTTCAATCTGCCGGGAATAGTTTGTCCAGCAGGGGTCGCTGAGGAGAAATGCATCGCCGGGATTCAGGAGCGTGAGCATCGTCAAAAGCAGCGCTTCCATGCCGCCGGCCGTGGCGATGATCTCTGTTTCCGGACTATAATGCAGACCGCGCGAACGGACATAGTATTCAGAAATGGCCTCCCGGAGCGGAAGGATGCCGGCATTCGGCGTATAATGGTGCTTTCCGGTCCGCAGCGCTTCGACTGCGGCATCCACCACATGCGCCGGCGTATTGAAATCTGGTTCGCCGACGGTAAAACTGACGACATCTTCCATGCCGTCGGCCAGATTGAACATTTTCCGGATCGGGGACGGCTGTACAATTTTCGCTACATTTGAGATTTCCTTCATCAAAATTATCCTCCAGAATTCGGCCCCTCTGCGGATACGTTCAGGTCGGCAGGGGTCCCGTTGTATGTTTGTGCTCCATGAGCGCAAAGATCGTGTGACTTTTGGAAACGCATTTCTTTTCTTTCAATGCAAGCAGAACACTCTCAAGCTCTTCAATGTCTTTGGCATACAGCTCCAGCAGATAATCATACTCGCCTGTAATGGCATAGCAGCTGACAATATTCCGGCTTTTTTCTATGAATGCAAAAAGCTCATCTACCTTGGAATACTGGTCCACAACGAGCATGATAAAAGCCTGCACGGATTTGTCGATCTTTCTGGGGTCGATCTGCACGGTGAATTTCTCGATGATACCACTTTCGCGCAGTCGGGCAATGCGTTTGTTGACCGCCGGGATTGACAGATTGACCTCTTTTGAAATGTCCGTTGCCGAGCATCGGGCGTCCTCCGTCAGAATTTCCAGCAAGCGTTTGTCGATCGCGTCCATAAGGTTCCTCCTTTAATTTTGGAGGTTTATTTTGTTCCTTTCAGCCGGGCCGGCGCCGTTGTCTTTCCTCACGCTCGCCTCATCTTGTAGCAATTTTACTTGAAAAAATTCGTATTTTCAAGTATTTTTGTACATTTTGAACAAATATAAACCATTTTTGTTGATATAATTAAATATTACTCCATCATACTCGTAATTTAAAGTGCAGACTTAAAATTCTAAAGTTATCTTTTCACTTTCTTTTTGCTTTCAAATAGATTTCGCCGTTTATATTAAAATTCAAACATTTTATCAGGCAGAGTGATCCACATAATGCGGCTGTCCCGAAGCAAACCCGTGCCGCTGCGGCGGAAGGTTAAAATCTTTGGCGTGTGGTCTTTTTTCCTGACTTCTTTTCAGGTGTAATAGAGTACCAGGAGGAAAAGCCCGGTCAGCAAATTGAAGACAACAGAGGAAAAGCCAATCAGGAAGATATCATTGCACCTGCGACCGGCCACATTCATCACACCACAACGCTGGTTCCGACGGTGGAAGCAACTTGCATCAGCGAAGGTCACAAGGCTTATTACACCTGCTCCGGCTGCTCGGATTGGTTTGAGGATGCCGAGGGAACGATCAAAATCGAAGACAAAGCCAGCGTTGTAATCGGTAAAGATCCGACCAACCACGTTGGCGATACGGAAATTCGTGATGCAAAGCAGCCGTCCTATACAGAAGAAGGCTACACCGGCGATACCTACTGCAAGAGCTGCAATGCAAAGATTGCCGAAGGTCATGTCATCCCGAAATTGGTCAAGCCTTCGAACCCCTCTGGCGGCACTGTCAGACCGGTTAGCCCGAACGCCGGCGTTAACAAGAAGCCCGAAGCCGAGAAAAAAGAGCTTCCGTTCACCGATGTTCCGCAGACGGCTTGGTACCAGGAGAGTGTGCAGAAAGCGTGGGAAATCGGTCTGATCGACGGCGTTACCAAGACGCAGTTCCAACCCGACGGTACGCTGACTGTCGCGCAGGCCATCAAGCTCGCCGCCGCGCTCTATCAGATGGAGCATGAGGGCGAGGTTACCCTGTCGAACGGCCGCACCAACTGGTATGACAGCTACGTTTCCTACGCAGTTGCAAACGGCATTATCGAAAAGGATTATGCAAGCTATACTGCAGCGCAGATGAACGCTGCGATCACCAGAGCAGAGTTTGTCCACATCTTCCATGGAGCAGAAAGCACCTACAAGGCGATCAATCAGGTAGCGGACGATGCAATCCCCGATGTGAAGACCGGCGATGCGTTTGCATCCGATATCTACGAGTTCTACCGCGCGGGTATCCTGACGGGTTCCAACGCGAAGGGCACATTCCATCCGGCAAGCAGCATCAAGCGCAGCGAGGTTTCAGCCATTCTGGTTCGCATGTTTGACACAGCGTCCCGGCAGAGCATTACCCTCCAATAACTCCAAGAGCCATCCTGTTTTCGCAGGATGGCTCTCCTTCTTGCATCGGTTCTCCTTCTGCATCAATCTTCAGCCGGTACGACAATAATCGGAGCAAGTCCGCAACACACTCGGCGAGGTTTATAGCATTTGACGTTACTGCAGCGAACTACAGTCTACGCTGCACCAGCCATATCGTGTGCCACCAGTGCTGTATAATAATTGCTCATCGTACTCGGCGCATTGAACAACGCAGCCAGCAGATATTGCCGGATGTTCCGAATCCGCGTTGTATTTTGCTTCAGGCAGTCCATGACAAAGCGGATATGCTCGCTGTTCAGCTTCAGCAGCTTCGACCGCACGACCTCGGTCGGGTAGTCATTGCCTGCAACGCGGATTCGGCTGCGGGTGCTGCAAA
>ERZ779737.2419-NODE-2419-length-12274-cov-3.002783_pt1 | contig 12274 bp, 5 predicted proteins | sample MGYA00511889_ERZ779737 | MGnify/ENA primary metagenome ERZ779737 (study PRJEB29588, sample SAMEA2163575) | human gut metagenome | biome: human gut; feature: human-associated habitat; material: faeces | place: Denmark | collected 2008/2010 ...
TCCGTGAACGGAAGTTTACCATTGGTGAACTCAACTTCGATTCTGGTCGATACCGTGAGCTTGTCAATGGTATAGGTCTTGACTGCGCCGACAGACTTGCCGTTGACCTTGACGTCCTTGACCTTATAGCCGGTGTCCGGTTTGAAGGTGAAGGTAACAGACTTGCCGATGTGCTGGAATGTCAGCTTCGGTTCGACCGTGCCGTGCTTGCCGACTGTCAGGATCTTTGCAAGGAGCTGCTGGACGTACTGCTCCGGTGCAATGTCTCTTGCGCGGAGCCAGCTATTGTAGTAGCTGCCGTCGCCAAGAGACGGATACTGAGAATCGTTGAACCAGTCGGCAACTTCGCAGCTATAGTCATTGACATAGTGCCAAATGACTACATCGCCGTCGTTCAGTGTCCAATTCTTCAAGCCCTGATTCGGGTGCTTACCGTTGACGGTATACATCCAGCCAGATTTCTTGCCGTTGGTGAACTCGCTCAAGGCGGAGCCGCCGAGGCAGGACGGGGCGTAAATCGTGCTGACATAGTTGCTTTCCGCACCGATGTAGCGCAAGCCTGCATCGCTCATGGCTTCGGTAAAGAGGTCATAAACCGTAGCGTTCTCTTGCAGTGCATATGTCGTGGTGGGCACCCATGTGACATATTCGGGCAGATAGCTGTCGGTCGTCAGGTCAACATCCTGCGTTGCTTCCAAAGCGCCGATGAGACGGAACGTGACTTCAATATCACCGGGCTTGACAGCATCCAGATCAGTAATAGCTTTTTCATAGATGGCCGTGACACGCTCGCAGGATTCCGCAGCGTTCATATCCGTCTGTGCCTGCTGGAGAATACTTGCGAGTTTCTTCTTTGCGGCGGTACCGTACTTCTTGGTTTTGTCGCTCAGAAGATCGTCATAATGTGTCTTGAGCAGATTGTACTGTTCTGTCCGCTTCTGCTTCAGAATTGCCTTGTACGAAGTTTCGGCAGCGGTCAGGGTATTGTAGTTTTCTACCTTTGCCTTGTCAGCAGCAGAGAGCTTGTTGTAGGCATTGCGCGCTTCGGCAATGGCGTTATAGCTGGATTCATCGACATAGCCAATCTGGTTAATCATGTCGATAACAGCCTGTGCGTCCGCGTTCTCACGCTTTGTCACGTCGGACATATCGTACAGACGCTTGCTTCCGTTTACATGGCGGTCATACGCAACGAGCGTGTAGGCCGCCTGCTCGGATGCCATCTGATTGACCGTGCTGTTCGGCTGCTTGTCGTGCAGGAAGCCCTTGGAGTTGGGGTCCGCATAGCTCAGGAAGTTGGACAAAACGCTGATGCCGTTATGCTGGAATCTGCTGTCTATCTTTGCGTCGATGTTCAGTGCGGACAGCGCGACAATGACCTGTGCGGCGGATTCGGAGCTGCCATAATCGCCGGTTTTCTGGTATTCAGCAGACAGCCATTTCACCGCCTTATCTACCGCATCTTTGACGTTGGCATTTGTGCTGCAATACGGAGCCAATGCCTGTACGACCATTGCCGTCATATCAACGTTGGAGCCGGGGAAATCTGCATCGATGCCCCAAGAGCCATCGCTGATCTGCGCGTCAAGCAAGCTATTGATCCACGCATTGCGTGCAGTTGTGCCGGTCGCATTGTCGTAATAGTTGCCGGAATCCAGTGCAATCAGTGCAAAGGCCGTGCCGTTGTTGCCCTGTTCGGAAACACGGTAGGTGCTGCCGTTCTTCTCAAACAGCGGTTCAACGAGGTTGTAGACCGTACCATTGGAGCCGGTGAACTTCGTCGCGTCCTCACCGAGCGAGGTCAGCGCCAGAATGACGCGGGAATACTCGGTGTGCTTGGTCTGCGTATTGGTGGTATCGAGTCTGCCATTCATCGAAGCGACCGTCTTTGCCATGTTGGACAGGTACTTGTCGTACCAGACCGACGCGCTGACGTTGCCTCTGGCTTCAGCCAGAACCGCCCACTCGCCATAGGTCGAGCCGAGAGACGGATTGTACGTCTCCGATTTGACGTATTCGAGCACATTGTTGAGGTATTCCTCATAGATCGCGGTCTTGCCGAGGTTTTCAAGCGCTTCTTCCGCGTCGGTCAGTTTGGAATAATTTTTGACCAGCTTTTTCTGCGCTTCGGTCAGGTTGTTGTATGCGGCGCGCGCAGCTTCGATTGCTGCACGATCCTGTGCGGTCACAGCGTCCTTTGCGGGGAGTGCTGCGATCAGGCCATACACATAACCGACTTCAAGCGTAGAGACGGTGGAAACCGCGCTGGTCAGCTTATCGACTTCGCGTTGCGTCAGATAGCCTTTCTGATCGTCTGTCAACTTGTTATAGGCTTCTTCTGCGGAGCGGATCGTGCCAATGTCATCGACGGTCGGCGTTGCAGGCAGGGCGGCAATCGCGTCAGAGACAATCTTCGCCGCCTCCATGTCCGTAATGACCTCGTTGCATTTCTTCAGCTTGTCCTTCAGCGCAACAGAAATATCCGTTTTCTGTGCATCGGTCAGTAAATCGAACTGCGCTTTTGCCGTGCGCACATCTGCTGCGCTTTCCAGTGTGATCTTGCCCGGAGACGGGAGATTGGTGATGAGCTTCCTTACGTCCGAGACACTGCCTTTTTGCACGACGGTGATGGTATAGCGGGTTGTCGTGTAGTTGGATGCCTTGTTCATGGTGGGCCAGCTCTTGTCACCAACGCCGACATAGATCACGTCGCCAGACGAAACAGCCATAATGTCGCCGTTTGCGTAGTAGGCGTTGTCGCTGCCGTAGGTGTTCAGATAAGCTCTGGTCTGGAAATTCTTATTTGCGGCGGAATAGTTGATGCGCGTGCCGACCTGCTCACTGGGAATGACCAGAAGATAGTCGGTCGTCGCTTTCGCATACGCCGGGGTCAGCTCGCCGCTGCTGAAGGTCAGACTGGACAGCGTGGTTTCATTGTTCGTCCACGAGCTGCCGACATCTTCGCCAAGGTTGGTGGTAAACACGACGCGGATCACATCACCGGATTTCAGACCGCCGTTTTTGACTGTGAAGCCGGCGAAAGTCTGATTGACGAACCAATCGTTCAGCGTACCCATCCAGCCGGACCCCTTGCTGCCCTCCTTTTCAGACAGAGACTTCCCTTCTTTATGGATGGAAGCAATGTAGGTGGTCTTGTAGGAATCAGCCGTCAGGTCGTCTTTGGTTTCGTACTCGTTCCACGAATAACCGCCGATTTCCAGTGCCTTGAGTACGACGGTCATCATGCTGTCGTTTTCGCCAAGCTCGTATTCGCCGGAAACGAGCGTACCGGTAATTGGAGCACCTTTCTCCGCAGTCCATGTCGTGTTTTCAACAATGACCGTAACCGAGCCGACCGTATCACCGGAGTTATAGTGAGTCGTATTCGTTGAAATGATATTCGACTTTGCTTTCGGAACAGCCTTGATCGCCGCAACAGCATTATCACGGGCGGTCTTGATTGCTGTTTCCGTTTCCGCTGCATTGATGTTATCTTCGCCGGAGTTCATTGCATCTGTCAGAGCCTTAATGCCGGCTGCATCGTATTCGCTCTGCTTGCAGGCATTGAACGCAGCTTCGACGACTGCGATAGCCGCATTTCTCAGCTTGGCAATTTCAGTTTCATCGAGCGTTTCAAACATCTGCTGGTATTCTGTCTTGGAAACCATCTTGACAGAGAACGTAACGGTGCTGCCATCTTCGGCGTTCTTCGGAATCTGGTAGGAAATCAGGTAGTATCCGGGCCAATCGACGCCGTGAACGCTTGTCAGCGTTTGCGGTTCAGAACGCAGCCATGTGTTACCGCCGTCAATCGACCAGACAGGCCAGTACAATTCCTCTGTTGTGTCCAGATAATAGCGGATAAATACATAATCGCCAGCCAAGGCAGTTTCCGGCAAGTTGCCAGAGAACTTCCACCAGTTGCCAGACATTGAGGGCAGGCTACCGTCAGGATTCGGGGTCTGTTTCCACTTCAGGTTTTCGTAACCGAATTGTGCCGCCCCCATAGTGGCATCTGTGATTTTCGGGAATTTGCTTTCATCCGCATCAAGAGCCAGCTTCACGACAGCAACAGCCGGAAGCTCCTCAGTTTTGATTGCAGCCAGTTCTTCCAGCGTCGCTTTTTCGTTCGTCGTCAGCAACGACTTCTGATACGAGTTCAAAGCGGCGTAAGCGGCCTGAACTTCTTCAACCAAATCCTTATTGCCCGCAGTCAGCGTACTCAAATCATCCGGCAGATAGGATAGGTTCTTGCGGATCGCAGCAATGATAGCCGCATGGTCAAGTGCGTTTGCACCTGCCGCCTGCAATGCTGCATAGTCTGCATCAAACGAATCCATCAGCTCTTTGAACGTTGTTGCGGAGGTCTGGTTGGATTTCAGCGCGTTATATGCGGATGTAAATGTCCGATAGTCCGCAGTTGTGAAATCATAGTCATGGAAACGCTCATAATACGCTTTGGCCGCTGCGAGATTTTCGCTGCGGTATTTGGTAATCAGCGCATTGATGTCTGCTGCTTTGGTGACATGGACGATGGCGTAATCACCCGCATACAGGGAGTAATACTCGCCAATCGTGACCTCGCCGTACACAGACTTATACGTCATATCGTCCGGCGTCACATTGAACATGGCGACGGTATAATAGCCGGGTTCTCTGAAAATGTATTCCAGATTGCCGCTGGCATCCGTTGTCGCCGTTGTCTTGTGCGTCGGCTGCGACAGCGTTTCCGTCTCCGACGGGTCGCTGATAAAGAGCGTGATGTTCTCTGCGCTCTTACTGCCGGATGCACCTGCGTATGCGCCGGTCACAGTAGCCGAGAACGCAGCCTGATCGCCCACGGTCGTGCTGGCAGGAGCCGATGCGTGGATCATGGCATAGCTGTTTTCGTAGTAACCGAAACCGGGGGATGCAGGGATGATCGAGACTTTGGAAGAATCGTAGCCGGACGAATCCTCACTGTTGAACATCTGAAGCGGGATACGCACCAGACGAACAACGTCGCGTTCATGGAGCTGGACGTTGTTCCACTTTGCTTTTGCCGACCAACGGTAATCTCCGTAATGGCTGCCGTTGACATAGAGTGCGAACACCGGGTTTTCATCGCCGTTATTGCTCGTCCCCAAGCCGGGGAGCGTCGTGTCATTGTGCGTATCAACAGTGATCCCAGCAAGGTCAAACGCCGCGCTGAGCGTGGCGTTTCCACTTGTCAGGCCAAGACTGGCGTTGGCATACAGATCAGTCCCTTTCCCCCGGAACCCCTCGTACTGTGCGGAGAAGTTGTTGATATAGGTAAAGGAAATGGTAACGTCCTTGGTGCTGGCAAGCTGCTTGCGGGCATCCTTCAGCGCGTCAATATGTGCCGGATAATGCGTCCACTGACCGCTTTCATTGTAGGCATAATAGCCGTTGAACGCTTTCAGCATGGCGTAATCTTCCGTCGTACCGCCGGTGATCCGGTACGCCATATCGTCCTTGAGCACATTGTAGGCGCTGACATACGCCGCCCACGTCTCCGTGCTGTAATCGCTTTCGTTCAGCTTGGCCGGATCATACTGCTCGATCAGTGCTTCGGCTTCTGCCTTGCTGCTCAGATAGTCCTCGTAAGCAGTGTTGTAAAGCTCCGCGTTGACCAGCTTGTGCGGATCAGCCGCCGACACCGCAGCATCAAGTTCTGGCTGACGATCAATAGCTGGAGCCGTACCATCCACATAGAGCGAATCCAAAAGCGTCTTTGCCGCTGTCCACGCTGCTTCATAGGCACCCCATGTGATAGCAGTACAGTTGTCTGCGCTGACCGGCGTGCCGGTCGTATCGCTCAGCTCTCCCTGCTGCCACCGCCATGTGGTATTGACAGTCTCATAGAGCGCCGTTGAATTGGCCTCCGTTATGGGAATTAGTTCAGCAATTTTATCAGACAATGCAGTATTTGCATCATCTACCACGGACTGTTCTACCTTGGGGTTTGCAATAAGGCTCTGCGCTGTTGTCAATGCTGACTGCATATCTGTCCAGAAGCCGTCTTTGCTCCAATGCCGACCATTCCAACGATCATAGGTATGGTAGTATCTTTCAGCATTTTCGCCTGTGACTTTTTTAACGGTTTCTTGTAATGTAGTTATATTGGCATCGGATATATCGTTATTAGGCCATTCGACAATTAAGTAACCTTTTGGACCACCACGGCGACCATCCTTATATAGCAGGAACAAAAGATGATCATTTTTTGAATCCAACGAATTTACAATAGATGCGTCCGTTACTACATCTTGAAAAAAATCCTTCGCTTCTGAATATGGCTTCGATTCACTTCCGATGGATACATTGATATACTGGGGATCAACATCGTATGTAGTATATACATTATTATAAGTAGATGTCGCAGTGCATGAAATTATAAGGGATGAGTACTGCTTCGCATCAAATTGAAACAAGTAAACCGGATAGCTATTGCCTTCATAACTAATAGTTCCAATGCTTGTACCGCTCATGGCCTCATTCAGCGTATATGCTGAACCCGCGGCAAGAGTTACAATACTACTTGAAAACAAAAGCGAAATACATAATAAAATGGATAATACTCTTTTGAGTAAACGGTACCCGCTAATGCGGGTGCCGTTCTGATTCGTGTCGTTTATCTCTCTATTCATACTATTCATAGTTTTATGCGCAGTTCAACACAGTCACATAAGGCGATTCTGTTCCACTTTGCGTGATAATCTGAACTTTCTCGCCCGCCGCAATACTAAAAGCATATCCATCATTGCTAGAAGCATCAACTGCGACACCGTTTACATAGACATAATCTTCAGCGGAGTAAATTGTATAGTTGCCGGCGCTGACACTGGTCATACCCTTATTAGAAGTTGTGATTTTTCTAGCACCCCAAACTTCCAAATCTGTCGTCGCGGCGCTGCCGTTCGTGCCTCTTGCAGTAAAGATGCCGGTGATTTCCGGAGAAGTTTCACCAAATCTGCCGAAATCCAAAACAGCGGAATAAACACGGACGTATTTCACCTTTTGACCGGACAGGTTTACCGGTTCGCCGGTTGCAATATCAACGGCCCAAGCAAGGTCAAAGCCATCGCCGCCGGTCTTGTCGGAAGTGTACGGCGTATAGGGGTTCACAGCTTCACCGTATTCGCTGGGGCTGCCGTTCGGAGTAACGTCTGCATAGCCGAACGCATAGTCAGCCGTCGTGTCCGAATCTGCAATCGCCGTAACACCGGTAAAAGTCAGCGTGTTACCGCTAAGATTGACGGAAACACGGCTATCGCAGGTAGCGCCACCGGTCGGATCATTTTCAAAGGCAGTAAAGTTTGTGGTCAGCGGGAACCATGCTGCCGGGCAGCAATCGGCTGCGTTCAAACTGCCGAGTTTGGCGGTTACTCTGCTGGAACCCTTGGTGTAAATGACGCTGGTGTTACGCAGAGTGCCGGTATAGAACTTGGAGAAACCATTTGCCGGATCATTGGCGGTAAAATTGCTTTTATAGTAGTTGGAACCGGCAAGCTCATACCATGTAGTGCCATCGACAGAAACCTGCACAGCGCCAGCCTCCGGGTTACCGTTGAACGCATTGCCGTAGATCACAAAGTCAACGCCGTAGGGATTGGTAGCCTTATCTTCGATACCATTTTCAAAGTAGAACTCAATAAAGCCGCCGAACGCACCCAGCGAAACGCCGGTCGTTTCAGGAGCAGTTTTATTTGGTCCTACGAACTTTGTGCCGAGATAACCCCAACCGGAGTTGTTGGCGAACTGGCCAAGGGGCAGATAGCTCACAACCGAGGTGGGCGCGCTGCCGGCCAGGGTGTGGGACTTGGTGCCGCAGGAAATGGTGTAGGTTACGCCCTTTGCGACCACAACAATGGAAAGTGTGTTTTCTTCAGAAGTTGTGATCGTGTAGCCGCAGTTGTCATCCGTTTCACTTTCCAGTGCCGGAGACTGCGCAACACCATTTACCGTCACAGAAGTCGGGGTATCGACCCAAAGCGTAAATTCGCCGGGAATCTTGTTGGAACCGTAGCGGCCAGCAACAGAGCCAGTATTGCCATTCCATGCGATGAACACAGGATCGCCGGTGGAAATGCTGACGGGTTTCGAGGTGTAGAAATGGAACGCATAGGTGTCAAATGTGCTGAACGCACCTCTGACATCATTGTGAACGTAGGCCGTCACAAGTGCTGCGCCATCGGTCAGCGTTGCAGTGTAGGTGTTGGACGCGCCGGAGTAAATGTAGTTGATACCCTGAGGCGGGTTCGGTACGTTGGCACCGAATTTGGAGATGACAAAATTGCTCGACACATTTGCAGCCGGTGTAAATGCCACAGTCAGCTCCGTGCCGTTTGCGGTTTCTGCCGGAACAGCCAGATAATAGTCATAGATCGTTCCGTGCGGGTCTGTGCTTGTTGCATACTCGACGGTTTCATAATTTACGCCGGTTGCAGTGATGGTGGAAATGTTGCTGCCGTGTCCACTCAGGGACTCGGTTGTTGCAGCCGATGCGCTGAACGTAAACAGCGATACGGCCATTGCCAGCACAAGGATCAGTGCCAGCGCGCGGGAGTTGAAAATCTTTTTCATGCTTGACTTCCTTTCTGTCCGCATAAAATTCGTTCCTCGCGGTTAAGCCAACGCAGCCGAGGAACAGCTCTGCATCAGCATTGGGTCTTTTATGTCACAGCAAAAGCTGCTGCAAACAACAAATTCATGCTTCACACCACAGATACACTACCGCTTCCTGCGCTCCCGCCCGCCGCGACGTAGACCGCGTTTTCTGCCCGTTGGTGCGCTCGTTTCTTCGCGTCGCTTCGCCGGGGCAATATGCTCTCATGCTGTGGCTATTCAGTTGTCGATGCGATTCATCATTTCGAGACGGGCGAAGGCCCGGTAGATTTGTTTTAAGATTCCCCGGTTCCGCGTTCCCAATTCGGAACCGGGGATTTCTGCGCGTCGGGGGCGACGCGCTGGCAGCTTGATCTCAGGGGGATGAGATCAGGTCTATGTGCAAATCCGTTCCCAAACAGATTGCAGCCAGTTTATTGTGGAGAGACCTTTTCTTCGGGCAACTGATGCAGGCTGCGGTTTTCTGCCATCTTTTGCATCCGCTGCTCATAGAGCAGCTTCTTGACGCGCCGCTTTTCATCGCGCTCCTGCCGATATATGGCCTCCTGCCGCTTGCGTTCCTCGTCATGCCGCAGGCGGCGTTCCGCAGGCGGTAAACCAGCAAGCGCCGCGTTGGTGCGCTGGCGAATCAACTGCTCCATCCATTGCTGACCGTTGAAACGTTTCGGCTTTCCGCTGCTCATTCTGCCGCACCTCCGCCCTCGGCAGTCGCGGCCTGCTCTGCTTTGCGCTCAAGCCGCTTGGCCTTGCGCTCGGCTTTCTTGTCTGCCTTGCGCTTGTCGCGCTGGAATTGCAGCTCGTCCTTATATCGTTTTGTATTTTCAAGCGGCATAGGAAAGTATTCCATGCTGCTTTTCCAAGTGCCAATGTCCCGAACCGCACGTTTCCACGAACCAAAGCGCAGATCGATATAAGAGCCTCCCGCAACTTCGGTTCTGGTCGGTGTATGCCCCAGCTTTTCTGTGCAGCGCTGAAGATACTGCTGAAGCTGTTCCAAACTGTCATTCTGGTGGTCAAGCGCAAACTGAATATCTTCCTGGGCGAGGGCAGATACGGTCTTGGCTGCTAGTTCCTGCTCGACCAACTCCGCAAGATGGAGGTCGCGTTTTCTCTGATTCATTCGCCCGCCCTCCATACCATGGTGCGCGGGCGCGTCTGCGCCGCAAGCTCGGCATCCACAATGCGAGCCTGCTCTTTATATAAATCCTGTACGATTTTTCGTTTGCTTACCTTGAGTGGCGTAAACGCATCGTTTTTGTTGCCAGAATAGATGGTGTTCAGCGCATTTTCCCAGCCGTCAAAGCGCATGGCAATGTATTCGCTGCCAACCACTTCGCATTTGCGCGGCAGATGCCCAATGTCCACCATGCAATCACGCAGGTAATTGGTGAGCTGCTCCAGCGTGTCGTTTTGATGCTCTAAGGCAAACTGGATGTGCTTGTGAGAGAGAGTCCGTTCGATGTGTGCGTAAATCAGTCTTTCGCGTCTGGCTACTGCCCGTGTATCGACGTAGGCCATGGGAACATACCTCCTTTTTTGCAATTCGCGGGGCAATCCCGCAAAAATCCCCAATAGATGAAAAAAGCACCAATTCTCAAAGAGAAATTGGTGTTTCGTATCCGCAGGCCATCAAATACTTCCGTTCTCAGGCAGCGCGGATTCATCCTGCCTATCGCAGCAGAGCGCTGCAACAGACTTGAAGATAGCAAAGTATTCTGACTTGCAATCTGAATAGAAAATTCCCATTCGCGGATCACGTCTGTCTTCTCACAGGGGTTTCCTGCAATGACGGCCTTTCAGCCCAGCGGTTTCCCGCCTCGACGTTTTCCTCATGCTCACAGCTCCGGGTAGAGTAGGTACATTCCGGTTTCGCCGCCACCCTGCCGGAAACACCGGCCGACAGTCCAACGGCTACACATCTTCGGATGCAATATGAAGTTGTAAAAGCAGATTTTGTATGTGCTGAGGGAAATATGGGATACTATCTGCACACACAAATCCTGATGGTACTGAATTTCGTAAATCTCTGTAAATTTACGAAGTCACAAAAACGCAAAATATCTTTATTTCTGACTTCATTATACAGCAGAGCGGAGAAAAGTCAATGCGCTTGGGCGGCAAAATGTTGTAAATTTGCACTCTCTTTGCGATTATCGATCTGCAACAAATGGTGCGGTTTCTTTCCATTCAGGTGTCAGCGCCTTTTCCGCTCCTATTCGCAGTCAGAAATACCGTCAGGTGGAAGGAGGAAGTTCTTTGGCAAAAACCGGTGAGAACATTTACAAACGAAAAGACGGACGTTGGGAAGGCCGATTTATCAGTGCAAGGAAACCGGACGGAAAAGCAAAATATGCTTCTGTCTATGCCAGAACCTATACCGAGGTCAAGGCAAAGCTGGAAGAACGTAAACGAACTTTTGTAAAGCGTCCGGTGGGAAGCTGCCGCCTGACGGTAAAAGAGCTTTTTGCATGGTATCTGGCGCAGGTCGATGTGAAACCGTCCACCCGCGCCAGGTATTCGTTTCTGATCGAGAAGCACATTCTTCCGTTTATGGGGATGCTCCCGGTTACGGCACTGACGGCAAAGTGCTTGACGGATTTTCTGAATCAAAAGCAAAAAACCGGTCGCCTGTCCGGCGGCAGCTTATCGGCAAAAAGTGTCCGGGATATTGGTGTTCTGCTCAAGAGTGCGCTTCGATTTGCTGCCAGAGAGTTTCAATTTTATTGTGACGCCTTAAATGTTCCGTTGCCAGCGGCAAAAAAGCCGCGCATCGAACCATTTTCTGCGTGGGAGCTTGCACAGATCGGAAAAGCTCTTTTACCGTCAGCCAATCACAAGAACGCAGGGATTCTTCTTTCGGCAAACGGAGGACTGCGGCTTGGCGAGGTCTGTGCGCTCCGCGTTTCGGACATTGACTTCCAGAACGGCACGGTTCGGATCGAACGTGCGGCACAGCGTATCCGGCAAAATGGAAACACGCGCCTGATCGTGCAGACACCGAAAAGCGAATCTTCTGTACGCATTGTTCCGCTGCCGGAAGATATGATGATCTTCCTGAAAAAAGCCGTTTCCGGTCTGCCGGAGAACGCCTATCTGCTGACCGGCCGCTCGGACAAACCAATGGAACCGCGAAACTATCAGTATTATTTTGAATCCGTTCTGCGCCGCTGTGGTTTGAAAAAGCGCTGCTATCACACGCTCCGGCACAGCTACGCAACGAGGTGTATTGAAAGTGGCATTGATATAAAAAGCGTCAGCGAAATGCTTGGCCATGCAGATATAACAACAACCTTGCGGCTGTATGTCCATCCATCGATGGACAGCAAAAAACAGGCTGTTCAGAAGATCAGCTTTTTGGGCGTGGCTTAAAAGCTATTCGCCGTCAAAATTTTGGTCCGGTAGAACCAGCAAAGGCTGATGATTGCAGGGAGATTTTAACGTGCCATCGTAAATTTACAGAGATTTACGAAGTTTTTTCTATCGCTATTATAGTGAAAACCTGCGAATCAGCATATCAAACTTCTATGTTAGCGTATTCCGTTTTCAGCGTGTCCGGATGAATGAGCAGCATTGGCCGTTTCCATTCCTGCGCGTACTGGATTGCCCGGTCTGTGGCATTGCCTCTGGCAGACAACGGATCATAAAC
>ERZ779737.2420-NODE-2420-length-12270-cov-2.240770_pt1 | contig 12270 bp, 7 predicted proteins | sample MGYA00511889_ERZ779737 | MGnify/ENA primary metagenome ERZ779737 (study PRJEB29588, sample SAMEA2163575) | human gut metagenome | biome: human gut; feature: human-associated habitat; material: faeces | place: Denmark | collected 2008/2010 ...
GTTTCTGGTGAAGAGTCTGCCGAGCAGGTTAAATTAAGAGCAGATAGACTCGGAATAAAAAATAATAATATTATGTTTTTGGGAGAAACTGATATTGATGTAATCGAAGAAACTATTCTGGCAATGAACCCTAAACTTGTTATAATAGACTCTATTCAGACTATGTATTCTGAAGAAATTACGTCTGCGGCAGGAACTGTTAGCCAGGTTCGTGAAATTACATCTAGAATTATGAGAGTTTCTAAAGGGCATCAGATTACTACCATAATAATTGGACATGTTACAAAAGACGGTAACATAGCTGGACCAAGGGTTTTGGAACACATGGTTGATACTGTGTTATATCTAGAAGGCGAAAGGTATTTTTCATATAGAATACTTCGCTCTGTTAAAAACAGATTTGGATCTACTAATGAAATTGGAATGTTTGAGATGCAGAATGAAGGAATGATAGAAATAAAAAATCCATCACAAATATTAATTTCTGATAGGGAAGACAATCCTCCTGGTTCTGTAATTGTTGCGAGTATGGAAGGAACAAGACCATTACTTATAGAGCTTCAAGCTTTAACAACTCCGAGTGTATTTGGAATTCCTAAGAGAGCAGCAAATGGAATTGACTACAATCGATTAACAATGTTAATAGCTGTTTTAGAGAAAAAATCTAGTATGCCACTCGGCTCTCAAGATGTATATTTAAATGTTGTAAGTGGTATAAGATTAGTAGAACCTGCAGTAGATTTAGGTACAGTACTTGCAGTCGGCTCAAGTTTTAGAAACTTGCCACTACCAAAAGACATGGTTGCAATAGGCGAAGTTGGTTTAACAGGAGAGATAAGAGCCGTTAATATGATAGAAAAACGTGTGAAAGAAGCTGAAAAAATGGTTTGCGATGAGGTTTCCATTGTTCTTAACATTGACAGAGGAGAGGTTCTTCCGCTTGTGCTTGCAGGCTGACTTGTTTTTAATATTTTACAATGATTGCAGAGGTTTATTGAAGGCAGTCTTTTTGATTGCTTTCAATGTTATTCCTCTTTTTTTATTTTTTGGTAATTCTAAGTTGTTTGCCTATTTACAAAATGTTGAATTTTGTAGTAAAATAAAACAAATATACATTTATGGAGCAATTTGATGAAAAAAATAAAAAAGACTCTTTCTCTTTTACTTTCAACGATGATTGTTTTTTCTTCGGTTGCAGGCGTCAGCACAACTGTTTTTGCCGCATCCGATGAACTTACATATAGAAAATTCGAATATAAAATGCTTGACGATGATACCGCTGAAATTTGCGGATATACAGGTAAAGACACCGTTGTGACAATTCCTGAAAGCATAAATTCCGTACCTGTCACCTCAATAGGCAGAACGGCTTTTTCTTCCTGCAAAATTAAGGAAGTTACAATTCCAAGTACGGTCAGAAGCATTAAGTGGTGGGCGTTTTACGGTTGCTCAAGCTTGGAAAAAGTCAATCTTAATTTTGGCTTAAAAACAGTTGGTTACGGCGCTTTTATGAATTGTAAACGGCTTAAATCAGTGAGCATTCCTATGTCCGTGACACAGATTTGTGACGATTCTTTTGCGGTAGACTGTACCACTAAGACAGGTGTTTTTGACTCCTACAGCAAGCAGACAATCAGTACTCAGCAGTATGAAGTTGATTCGGCATTTACGCTTAAAGGCTATTCAGGCACCGTTGCAGAAAAATATTGCAATGACAGTTCTCTTAACTTTGTTTCGGCAGGTGAGGTAACCTACGGCGATGTTGACGGCAGCGGTGAGGTTGATGCTCATGACGCGAAGCTTGCCAAAAGTCTTATTGGCAGTATTCCTACAGAAGAACAGCTCACAAAGGCTGATGTTGACGATGACGGAAAAATAACCGAAAACGATGTTAATTTGATTTTGCAGGCTGTCGAAAATGAATTTTGCAAAGACCTTTTTCCCTGTGCAAAGGCACTGTATACAGCCCCCGACTATCTTTCCGGCAGAACAATGTATTGTGACGGCGACAGCGTTGCTTACGGTTCGGGTACGGACACAATGGGTAATTCAACTTATTCATTCTGTAATTATGTTGCCGAAAAGTATAATATGACAATGACCAACAAGGCTGTACCCGGCACAACTCTTGCAATACGCAAGAATTTTATAGGTACAAATCACAAAAGTATACTTGAGCGTGTCCGAGAAATGAAAGGTGACTACGATGTTATTTTGCTTGACGGCGGCTTTAATGACCTATTCAAAAATGTAAAAATCGGTTCTATGACTGACAAAAGCAATAAGTCGGGAAAATACAATGAATACACCACAGCAGGTGCGTTGGAAAGTATTTGCTATTTTCTTAATATGAATTATAAAAGCTCAATCAAACTGTTCGTTCTTTGTCACGATTGTTCAAAGAAGACAAAACAGTCGCAATACTGGACTTTGATTAAAAATATCCTCGACAAGTGGGAAATCCCTTATGTTGATCTTTCGGAAGAAACAGAGCTTACCGATGACAACGAGGAAATTACAACACAGTATTTTAAATATAATGCAACAACTAAAAAAGGCGATGGAATCCACCCTCTTGCGTATACTAATATGAAGATATACGGTCCTGCCGTTGCTGAAAAGCTCAATGAGGTTGCTCAGAACAAATCTGAACTTGTTGTTCCGATAACTGAGCTTTCGATGGGTCTTTTTGAAACATATTCTCTCAACAGTAAAATTACCGAGTTGAGGGGAGATATTGAAATGAGTTACTACAGCAGTAACCCGTCAGTTGCCTCTGTTGATGAAAACGGCAATATTGTTGCCACGGGCATAGGCGATACGGTTATCACGATTTCGACATCTGACGGTAAAACAAAAAATGTGAATGTGAATGTAAAGTTTCTTGCAATGGCGGTTAGCTTTGGCAAAAATAAAATTTCACTTTCAGAGGGTAATTCAAGCTTGCTGAATCTTTCTGTTGCAGACGGTGAGGCGACCTGTTCAACAACCTATTCGTCAACAGATCCGACTGTTGCGTCCGTTGATGAATACAGCGGAAAAATTACAGCCAACAAAACGGGCAAAACCACAGTATCATGTACCACGGCAAACGGTGTTACGGTAAGATGTCTTGTTTATGTCACAAAGGGAGTGCAGTCAAAAATCCAGAAGGCGTAAGGCGTTTATGAAAATATTTAACAGAAAATTAAAAATAACTTCATTTGCTTTGCTTGCATTATGTATATTGTTTTTAATGTCGGCTTGTGCAAACGGTGACAGTCAGCCCGAACAATTTCAAGCAACAGAGCAGACTACAGTTCAGCCGACTACAATGTCGGAAGAAGAAATCAATGATCAAAAGCTTGACAGGTTCATTTCAAATATGAAGCTTGAAGAAAAGGTGGGGCAGATGTTTTTTGTACGCTGCCCCGATGAAGACGCCGTGCAACAGGTCAGCGAGTACAATATCGGCGGTTACATCCTGTTTGGCAGAGATTTTGACGGAAAAACCAAAGATGAAGTTATTAACTGTATTCAAAGCTATCAGGATGAGGCAGATATTCCGCTTTTAATCGGCGTTGACGAAGAGGGCGGAACGGTTGTGCGTGTCAGCAGTAATCCTAATCTTAGAGAAGCCCCGTTCCTTTCTCCGAGGGATACATACTCAAGCGGCGGTTGGGATGCAATTAAGCAGGATGCAGAAGAAAAAGCGGATTTACTCCTTTCACTCGGAATCAATGTGAATCTTGCACCCGTGTGCGATATGACCTCAGATGAATACGGCTTTATGTATGACCGTTCTTTCAGCTCGGATGTTGATATGGAAAACAGATTTGTGCGAACTGTTGTTGAAACGAGCAAATCAAAAAAACTCGGTACGGTTCTGAAACATTTCCCTGGCTACGGCAATAACAGCGACACACACACGGGAATTGCATACGATGACCGTGACTATTCGGAGTTTGAAAATACAGATTTTAAGCCGTTTTATCAGGGAATTGAGTCCGGTGCCGACTGCATTCTTGTTTCACACAATATCGTGAATTGTATGGACAGCGAATATCCTGCGTCACTTTCACAAAAGGTGCATGATATTCTCAGAAATGACTTTAGATTTGACGGTGTAATTATGACCGATGACCTTATTATGGACGCAATCACGGATTTTACGGGAGATGAAGCGGCGGCTGTCACGGCGGCAAAATGCGGTAATGATTTGCTCTGCTGTTCATCTGTCGATACCCAATATCCCGCAGTTCTTGAGGCTGTTCAAAGCGGTAAAATTCCCGAAGCTCAGGTTGACGCATCCGTAAAGCGAATCCTGAAATGGAAACAAAATCTCGGCATTTTTAATATTGACACCTATCAGAAAAAAGTCAAATCAACCGAACCAACAGATACCGTTGGAAGTGAGGAGTGAAAAGTTAATAGCTGTTAGGTGCGGTTGGGAAGATAGTTTGAATCGTTTATATCATATTTTGCCCGAGTATGCGACTGCAAAAATTCTTACGGTAAAACATAAAGCACCCCGAAGATTAAGTTCTTCGGGGTGTTCTGTTTGTAAAGGTTGGCTGAAATATATCTCAACAGATGTGATATGCTGATTGTGCGGTTGACTCTTTCCGTCAGGAAGAAGGCGACTTTTTTGGAGTTGCTTATATCCTTTTTCCTATCTGTTGGAGAAAGTGTAGTTGCCTAATATATTTGCAAGTGGTTGGATAGATAGTAACTTCAACAGCCAACCTATGAAGAAACCCTCGAAGTCGGTAGCTTCGAGGGTTTCGTTTTGCCCAATGGACTATTTACATCATTTTGCCTATGATTATCGTAATACACATTTCTGTGCATTTCAAGTATATGCCGAAAAATTATTATTCCTGATTGGAATTATTTAACACTTTTACAAGCAAAGATTCAAAGCTTTTTTCAAAGTTTTCGTCATCTTGTTTTGTACGCTTTTTCGGTCCTTTAATGTGATGCTTGCCGTTTGACATTCTCGCCTTTTTGGCAAGGTGTCTGTCCATAAGCAGACCGCCTATGTTATCATCCGAGAAAATTTTCCCCGACTGATGAATACAGTACGCACCCTTTCCAAGCACAAGTGCCGCGACTCCGTAATCCTGAGTTACCGCAATGTCGCCCTTTTTACAAAGGTTGACAAGTGCCAAATCAACTGCGTCTGCGCCTGCACCGATAATTTTTATCTTGCTGTAATCCGATTTGAGAACATGGTTTGTATCGCATAACAGCACAACGGGAACATTATGATTTTTTGCAATCCTTTCAACCGATTTTACAACAGGGCAGGCATCCGCATCAACAAGAACAGTTATACCGTTCATTATTTTTCCTCAATCTTAATTGAGTTGATAACAGGCTGATTTTTCTTTTCAACAGTACCGTTTGAATCTGTAACAGGTGTGTCCTCGCAGATTTTATCAACAATATCCATACCCTTTGTTACCTTGCCGAATGCGGCGTACTGACCGTCAAGATATGTGCTGTCAGCCTGAACAATAAAGAACTGTGAGCTTGCGCTGTCGGGATCATTTGAACGAGCCATTGAGATAACGCCTCTTGTATGTGAAAGGTTGTTTTCAACACCGTTCTGAGCAAATTCGCCCTTGATTGTTTTTTCACTTCCGCCTGTACCGTCACCCTTTGGGTCACCGCCCTGAATCATAAAGCCTGTAATGATTCTGTGGAAAGTAAGACCGTCATAAAAGCCGTCTTTTGCAAGGTCAACAAAGTTCTTGACTGTAATCGGAGCAAGCTCCTCATAAAGCTCAACTTCAATTTTACCGTAGTCTTTAACATCAATAATTGCTGTGTAGCTTGACTTGTAGTCGGTTGTGTCTGTGCCTGCGGATGTTGTTTCTTCGTTTGAAACTGCGGAAGAAGCTTTTGTCGAAGAACTGCTCTCTGAGTCACCGCCGCAACCGCTGATTAAAAAGCAGGTGCAGAGAATAACTGCGGCAACCATAATTGCCGAAATCTTTTTAATTTTTGCCATTTTTTAAATTCCTTTCATAAATAAATTCACTTTTATTTTAGCATTATTATGTTTGTAAATCAACCTGAATTGACACAAAAATATAAATGTGATAAAATTTTTGTATGTGAAATATCTACAAAAGGGTGAAAAAGCTTGAAAAATAACGAGATAACGGAAATTACGCCAAAACGAAAATTTTTTGAGTTTAATCTTGGTGAGATTTGGAAGTACCGTGACCTTGTAATGCTGTTCGTAAAGCGTGATTTTAAAAACTCCTATAAGCAGACTGTGCTTGGACCGCTGTGGATAATTATAAAGCCGTTCCTTTCAACATTTGTTTTTACCGTGATTTTCGGTATGATAGCCAATATCTCAACTGACGGAATGCCTCAGTTCCTGTTTTTTATGGCAGGCAACATTTTGTGGTCGTTCTTTTCAAGCTGTCTTAACGGCAGTTCATCAACCTTTGTCGGTAATGCAAGGCTTTTCGGTAAGGTGTATTTTCCAAGGCTTGTAATGCCCTGTGCAAACATAATTTACAATGCAATCGGCTTTTTGATTAATTTTGTGATGTTTTTTATTCTTGTACTTATATATATGTTTGCCGGGTCAAATGTTCATCCGAATTTTTGTGCGTTGCTTATGCCGCTTGTATTGCTTTCATCGGCACTTTTAGGTACGGGTTGCGGACTTATTGTTTCGTCAGTCACAACAAAATATCGTGACCTCGGCGTGCTTGTTTCATTTGGAGTAACATTGTGGATGTACATCACCCCTGTTGTTTATCCTGTTTCTCAGGTGGCAGAATCATTCCGTTCGCTTGCTCTTTTAAATCTTGTTGCTCCGCTTGTTGAAACTTTTCGTTACGGATTTTTAGGCAGCGGAACATTTCCATGGAAATACTTGATGCTTAGTTTTCTTGTTACGGCAGGTGTGCTTGTGTTCGGTATGATTATCTTTAATAAAGTAGAAAAAAATTTTATAGATACGGTCTGATATTATGACAGAAATGAATGAAAAATGTGTAATTAAAATTGAAAATCTTTCAAAAGAATACCGACTCGGCGCAATAGGTTCCGGAACTCTCCGCCATGATTTGCAAAGCTGGTATGCAAAAAGAAGAGGCGAGGAAGACCCGAATCAGCGAATCGGTGCAATGCACTACGAAAAAGGTGACAGCTTCCTTGCCCTTGACGGTGTGAATCTTGAGGTAAACCGTGGAGAACGCATAGGAATTATAGGCGCTAACGGTGCAGGTAAGTCAACTCTTTTGAAAATTCTTTCAAGAATCACTTCTCCGACAGACGGCAGAGTGCGTTTTAGGGGACGAATTGCAAGTATGCTTGAAGTCGGAACAGGCTTTCACGCAGAGCTTACCGGAAGAGAGAACATCTACTTAAACGGTGCAATTCTCGGAATGACAAAGGAAGAGGTTACTTCAAAAATAGACAGTATTATAGATTTTTCAGAGTGTGCAAAATTTATTGATACGCCTGTAAAACGCTATTCTTCTGGTATGTTTGTAAAGCTCGCCTTCGCCGTTGCGGCACATCTTGATGCTGAAATAATGATTATGGACGAGGTGCTTGCGGTAGGCGATATGCGTTTTCAGAAAAAATGTATAACTAAAATGCGTGCCCTTGCAGCCGAAGAGGACAGAACGGTTCTTTATGTTTCGCACAATATGAACACTGTCCGTGACCTCTGCAACAGATGCATAGTTCTTGACCACGGCAAAATTGTTTTTGACGGTGATGTTGAAGAGGGCATAAAAATCTATCTCGGAAGTGCAAACGAAAATTTCTGTGCTCTTGAATATGTCGGGAATGAGCATAAGCATTATGCCGACAGAAACGACCTTTGTTTGAAATTTGTAAGATATGACGGCAAAGAGAATAACATTTTCTATGATGACGAGCAGATTCAGCTTGAACTTATGTGGGAAAACAAGGCTGATATAGAAAACCTTTGTCTGCGTGTTGAAGTAAGCGATTACCGAAGATATCCGGTTACCGCATTTGTGATTGAAAATTTCTATTCGGGGAAAAAGGGCGAAACCCACACGGCAAAATTAAAAATAGATGTATCAAAAATTGTCCGTGGCGGATACTATACACGCTATGTTTTTTACAGCAGAAAAAACGATGCCGCCCCCTTTGAAACACTCGAAGTTGCTGACGGTTTGACCTTCAGAAGAAGAAAACCGGACAAATATCAAAACACCTGGCAAAAATCATGGGGCAGTATTGAGATGAATGATATTGAAGTGTTATAATATTTAACCGCATATTACATTTATTTTCTCAAGAACATATCAATTTTGCAATAAAACAAGCGGCAGTTTAATTAGCTGTCGCTTGTTTTGTTTTATATTCTGTTATTTCAAATTACATCAAGCATTGACATAAAATTGCAAAGTAAAATATATCTATCTTTGCAGCTTATATGAAACCGTGTTTTCACTTAATGTGTAACCGTTTTGCTGTGCTTCAAGAACAATTTGCTGAATATTTTCCCACTGGGAATCCTTAGGTATATAAATATACTTTGGAATTTTTTTGCTGTTTACAGAATAATAGGAACGGAGTCTGTCAAGACTGTTTTGATTTTCTCCGGTTACATACGCAGAGAGTGTTCCGTAAGGAAAATCTTTTGCCGCAAGATAAGTCCAGGTTTTTTGTGTCAAAAACAAAATATTGCCCTTTTCAAGATTTTGATATTCGTTTATATCATTATAAAGCTGCCCGTAGTTTTCTGCATTTGCGGAAGTAGTTTTTATTCCTTTTGCAGGACCGTCCTGAATTGTCTGTGACAGCTGACTCGGAGAACTTTCCCAAAAGCAATGCTCGGCTTTGACTGTGATTTGAAAACAAGCCTGCAAAACAATCAAAAATGCAGTAATTCCGAATGCAAAATATTTGCAGGGGACTGCATAATCAAGATTATCCGGACTCGCTTTCATTTCTTTAATCAGATTGCCGACAAAAACAAAGCCGGCTATATTTGACGCTGAACAAGCCATTGCGGTAACAAAGAAATATTGGTTTGAAGAGAAACAAAGTGCCACTGAATAAAGTATTCCGAGAATAAAGAGTGACGCGAAAAGTTCTCTGTTTTTGTTTTCCGAGAGAACATATGCCGTGATGCTCATAAAAATCATCGGGAACATAATTGCGTTGTAGTAAACGCTTGTTATTGTCGGCATAAACATCACAAGTGCCAAAATAACAATTGCACTCGTCAGTATAAGATAAATTGAACGGTGCTGTTTTCTCTTTCTGTCAAGTATCATAACAATTGCCGTAGCACCGTATGCCATAAGCACATATTTAAAGTGGCTGTGACAATCAACAATGGTTTTAAAGTAGTAATTCATCTTCATCATAAATCCCATCTGAGGATGATCGGGGTCAGCCATAAGATAGGGGAGATTGGTGAAAATTTCATTTATGCTTACTCTTGAAAGCACAAATACAATGAAAATTACCGCAAGGATTCCCACACCCAAAGTGAACCACAGAAAAGTTTTAATTGAAAACAAGTTTGAATTAAATACATTTTTGTTGAGTGGGGTTTTCTTTATTAAATAGTGAGCTCCGACTGCGATAAGATACAGCACATAAGCTGCTGCAAGATACGGACAGCAGAGAACCGCACCTGCAAATGCAAGTCCGCTGATTATGAGCGGCAATTTTTTTGAATAATCGGCTGTTGCCATTAACACACCCGTGAGAGCAATGAGGTCAAGCCCCATTGTGTTATAGCTCAATGCCATAATGTCGAAAGGCGTAAAGAGGAAATAAAGCACACAGCCGAATACCGTGAAATAGCCGTATTTCTTAAGTCTTGAATAGATAATGCACACAATAACAGCGTGACAGATGACATAGAAAATTCTTGCCGCAAGAATTATTCCGACGGTTGACTGCGTAATTGTTGTGTAGAGCCACACAAACGGCAAAAGCAGGAACCCCGAAAGCTGAGTAAGATGCCATTCGTCACCGAGTAATGAATCGCCGAGAGTTAATCTGTGCGGAATTGTAAGGTAAAATGATTCGTCATTACCGCCAAAGCCGTAATAGCATTTCCAAAGTGAAAATCCTATTGCCAAAGCCATAAGTACAGCAAAAATTATGTGCTGATATTTGCCTTTGTCGGGCTTTGAACGCAAATCCCTGACCATTTTAACAGCCGACTTGAAACCGTCGATAAGAATCTTGGCAACAAGATTCATAATGAAAGACGCAGCAGCGGAAAGGACAAATACAATCGGGACTGTTACAAAGTAGAACGGAAGTCTGTCCGGCATTAAAATAACCTTTTCGCAAAGTATCGGATATACAATGCTGTCAAAAATAAATGAAATAAGATAAATTCCGAGAGCTAAATCCGAAACCTTCCAGAGTACAACTTTAGCTGTCTTTGGCATATTTTCGGTTTTGATTCTTTTAATTAAAAGGAACAGAAGCACCGACAGGACAAACGGTTCAAAGCCATACCAGTAAATATATGTACCGGATTTGAAGGTCGTTCCGTAACTTCTGAAAAAGTTAAATGTGCTGAATAAGAAGAGTGAGAAAACAAAAAGAATAAGCATTGTTCTTGTTTTCATTTTCAATCCGTATTCTCTTATGTAGCAGCCTACAAAGTAGTACGCAACGGGATAGAACCCCTGCCACCAGCTCGGCACAAGCTTTTGAAATTCATCGGATGATGTCGGGTTGGTCCACCAATCAAGCGAACCGAAATTGAAAATATTAAACAGTGACGGAACTATTGTCAAAAATACAACTGTAATCAAAAGCACTTGCTTTTGTTTTTTGTTTTTAAGCTTTCCGTAAGCAAGATTAAGAAACGGTGCAAGCAGAAACAAACCTATGTACATTTCAATGTACCAAGAGTAGTTGGAACCGGTAAAATCAAGCGTTCCGAGAATAAATGATTTTAGGTTGAATATATCGCCCTGTGCAATGTTTTTGTAAATCATGCATGCAAGAGTTGAGATGACAAATACAACAAGTGTTTTGGTTATGCCTGAATAATATTTTTTGCTCAACTCTTTTTTGCTCATAAGATAACCCGTCAGCAGCATAAAAAGCGGAACGCAAACGGAAAACAGTGTTCTCATCACAACTGCAATGTACATCGGTTTGTCTTCAACAGTCTGACTGTAAAATCCGTTATGCAGAAAGAAATGAACCGACAAAACGGTAAATACTGCAATTATCCGCAGAATGTCCAGCGAGGAATCCCTCTTTTTCAATTTTTCGTAATCCATAATCCTTACCTTTCAAACTTGAAATTTGCAAATCATTGCATATACAACAATGATAGCACAATTTTGGCATTATTACAATAAATTGCAAACGAAAATATTGATTTTAAATAAAAAAGTTTGTAACGGTGTAACAGAGATTTTATTATAAAAAAACAAGTGACAGCCGAAACTGCCACTTGAAAAAATTTTATACCGTTGTCTGTTCAGCTATGTGTTTCCCGGGCTTTTTCAATGAATCGAGAAAAGCCTTTGCGGTATCCATACCGTCAACCATAAGCAGTATAAACAGCGGCGTCATATTAAACAGATATCTTGACCTTGTTTCCCATAACAGGAAGAATAAAAATGCCGAAAATACAATTCCTTTGAGTAACAGCATTTCGTCAACTTCGGGTCTGACAAGAGTTTTAAGTGCCGAAATACAAATCATCAGCAGAATGAACATCTGCAAGGCTGAGCTGTAATTTTGGAAGGCCTTGTTATACTTTCCGTTGATATGCAGAAAATCCATAAGAATATTATCATTTTTCGGTTTTTGGTTATGATACGAAATGTAATATGTGCCGTCCTGCCATGTCCATACCGCTTTCTTTACCATATGATTATACAGACCGTCAATTTTATATTTCTTTACTCTTTCCTTGATAACCTTAACATTAGCGTCCTGCTTTTCTTGCTTTGAGTGGAATGAACGGGTGTAATAGTCATCGTGTTCATCGTATTTGCCAAGACCCTTAAGCCCCATCATAATCCAGTGAGTTACGGGGTACTCATACTCTTCATATTGCTGCTTTGTAATCGGATTGACAGCGTCAACGGCGGTATTGTAAGCAAATCCAATCGCACCGAATCCTGCCGTAAACACAAGTATAAGACAAATCGCTCTTTTTAATCTGAATTTCAAGAAAAGCAGTACAACCCCAACCGCAAACAGAATAATAATACTGCCCTTTACTTTGTATCCGAGGAAAACCAACGCACCCGCAGCACAAAGCTTTGCACACATACTTTTTCT
>ERZ779737.2422-NODE-2422-length-12262-cov-1.780372_pt1 | contig 12262 bp, 10 predicted proteins | sample MGYA00511889_ERZ779737 | MGnify/ENA primary metagenome ERZ779737 (study PRJEB29588, sample SAMEA2163575) | human gut metagenome | biome: human gut; feature: human-associated habitat; material: faeces | place: Denmark | collected 2008/2010 ...
GGTCAAGGGGAACCATCCGGGAAACAAGCAGGCGGGGAATCGTCTGCGCGGGAAAATCCTGGAAAACCGATCCGGCCGGCGCAAAAGTCCCGCCATCCGTCGGCATATCGCAGTGTTTCCGCTGGAAAAAATGGTGTTCCGGGTGTATATTCCCGCATGATCTGCTGACGCGGAGGATTTTACCGAATATGGAAAACAAGAAGAAAAAAACGAAAAACGCCTTTCTGATGGAAGTGGAATACCGGCTCCTTCTGGTCCGGGCGCTGAGTCTGAAACAGGCCTATGCGCTGGCGAATGTCTGCGCATGGTTTTTCTATCTGCTGGATTTCAAGCACCGGAAGCGGGTGATTACCCATATTCTGCACAGCGGGATCCGGGCTACCCTCCCGGAGGCGAAAGCGCTGGCAAAAGCCAATTTCCGCCATATGGTAAAGGTTTTTGTCGAGGTTGTGAAGTTCGATCAGATCGTGACACCGGAAAATTTGCATGAGCATCTGCGTTATGCCTCCGATTCGCCGGAGCTGGACAAAATCATGGATCCGGAACATCCGGTCACGGCGATTCTGGCTTCCGCCCATCTCGGGAACTGGGAGCTTGCCGGCAACATGTATACGATATTTTCCGGTCAGAACCTCTGTTCGATCATGCGTCCTCTGGCGAACAGGAAGCTGGGAGAGTATTTCTATGCGCACCGCATGAGCCGGAAACACACGACCGTTTCCAAGGAAAAGGGAATCCGGCCCCTGCTTGCGGCGCTGAACAAAGGCGATTCCATTGCTGTCGTCTCCGATCAGCACGCGACCAGCCGCGAAGGAGTGGAAATCACGTTTTTCGGGCGTCCCGCCAGAGCGCATATGACGGTTGCGCTGCTGCATCTGAAAACAGGGCGCCCGATTCTGCCGATTCTTGCGGTCCGGGAGGATGACAGCTATCACTTCAAGCTTACCGGAACGGCGCCGATCCGCTACACGCCCACCGGAGACAAGGAACACGACATCCGGGAGATCACCCAGCTTTATTCCAATGCGTTCGAGGAACTGATCCGGAAATATCCCGACCAGTGGCTCTGGGCGCATCGCCGCTGGCTTGACTGCAACCGAAATCACAAGCACAAGGATAACGAACATGATTAAAAAACCGGTCACGGACTTTGATGCGCGCAGGGTGCTGGTGTCACCCTCTCTGCTTGCCGCGGATTTTGCCGATCTCGCCAGTGAAATCAAACGTGTCGAGGCTGCGGGCGCCGATCTGCTGCATCTCGACATCATGGACGGCCATTTCGTACCGAATCTCACGATGGGGCCGCCTGTGATCGCGGCGATCCGGAAGCACTCCATCCTGACGTTCGACACCCATCTGATGATTACCAATCCCCTCAAATACGTCAAACCGTTTTCCGCTGCGGGCGCGGACCATATCACGTTTCATCTGGAGTCGGATGACAATCCGGACGAGACGATCCGGGCGATCCGCGCGGAGGGCTGTTCCGTCGGAATTTCCATCAAGCCGGCCACCCCCGCTTCCGCGGTCGTCAATTATCTGGACAGGATTGATCTGGTGCTTGTGATGACCGTGGAGCCCGGATTCGGCGGGCAGTCGTTCATGGCGGACATGATTCCGAAGGTGGCGGAAATCCGCGCCCTGGCGGGGAAACTCAATCCGAAGCTTCATGTCGAAGTGGACGGAGGGATCGACGGCGAAACGGTGAAGCGGATTGTTCCCGCGGGTGCCAACATGCTCGTTGCCGGAACCGCCGTTTTCCGCGCGCCGGACGGAGCCCAGGCGGCTGTCGAGCGTCTGCACAACGCGCAGAAACTGCTTCCCGTTCACTGAGCGCGCTGCCGCATATCCCGTTCCGTCATGAAGCAGCTTCGTTTTTTCCGGGATTATCTTGCAGAACGCTATGGAAAACCGCTCCAGCGGATTCCGTTCGATCTCGGTCTTTCCTGTCCCAACCGGAATCCGGACGGTTCAGGCGGATGCGCCTTCTGCGCCGGAAACGGTTCCGCGGCGCGGCATCTTTCGCCCGGCATGAGTCTTGCGGAACAGGCCCGGCGCGGCATCCGTTATATCCGGGACCGCTATGCGTCGGACGGTCCCTATCTTGCCTATTTCCAGTCTTTCACCAATACCTATGCCGAAGTGTCCGTTCTCCGGCGTCTTTATGAAGAGGCGCTTTGTACGGCGGATTACAAGGGCGTTCTGATTGCGACCCGTCCGGACTGCCTTTCCAGCGAGTGTGTGGAATATCTTGCCTCGCTGGGACGCCGTTATGAGGTCTGGGTGGAACTGGGGGTCCAGAGCGCCAATGATCTTACCCTCCGGAGAATCAACCGGGGACATGATTTCGCCGCCGTCGGGGATGCGGCGAGGCGTCTTGACGCGCATGGGATCAAAGTTGCCGCGCATGTCATTCTCGGACTGCCCGGAGAGACGGCGTCCGACTTCCGCGCGACTGCGGCGAAAATCGCGGCTCTTCCCTTTTCCGGGATCAAGGCGCACAATCTTCTGGTTCTGAAAGGCACGGAGATGGCGCGGATGTTCCACCGCGGGGAGGTGACGCCGCTCAATGAATACGAATATGCCGACGCGCTCGCGGATTTTCTGTCCGTTCTGCCGGAAAAGACCGTCGTGATGCGCCTCTGCGCCGATGCGGATTCTGCGGGGGTGATCGCTCCGAAGTGGTGGATGAAAAAAGGGCAGTTTCTTTCCATGTTCCGCACGGTTTTCGAGGCTCGAGCCGCCGGACGCGACGACGGAGTCCGCGCGGTGCGGACGGAGGACGGCTCCTATACGCTCTATCATCCCGGATACCGCCAGCATTTTCACAGCGTCGCCGGTGCGCGGACGGAATCCTGGAAGAAATACATCGAGCCCTGCCGGATCGGGGAACGTCTGCAGGAAGGACGCTCCGTCACGGTTCTGGATATCGGATTCGGGATGGGATACAATGTCGCCGCCCTCGTGCAACTCGCCGAATGCACGGGCGCGGGCACGCTCCGCTGCATCTCTCTGGAGTCGGACCGCAATGCATTGCGCAATGCGCTTTTCCTTCCCGGGTTCCCGCGAAAGGATGTGCTTGAGACACTGGCTTCCGCCGGGTGTTACCGGAGCGCCTCCGCCCGGATCGAAATCGCCTGGGGTGACGCGCGGCATTTTGTGCAGGAGACCGGTGAAACGTTCGATTTCATTTTTCTTGACGCGTTTTCCCCGGACCGGAATCCGGAGCTCTGGACGCTGGATTTTCTCGCCGCCTTGAAACGGATTCTGAATCCCTTCGGCATTCTGGCAACCTATTCGAGCGCCTATCCGTTTCTCGGAGCGCTGCTCCGGACCGGCTTTTTTGTTTCAGAATCCGTTCCGTTTGGACGGAAGCGCGGCGGAACGGTTGCATCGTTTCAGACGCTCGAACACCTGACCCCGCTGCGGGAAAAGGACCGGCGCATTGCTCTGGAATCCACGGCGGGCGTTCCCTATCGCGATCCTTCGCTGGACTGGACCCGCAGGCAGATTCTTGCGGAACATGCCGCCCGGATTGCGGAACTTCGGGCCGCCGGTGTTCCGAAATGGTTCCATCCGGGTGTGAAATCGGTTTCGCAGTCATGAACGCGGCATACGGATTCTGCTGCGGAATTCCGATGGGCTGTAACGGGTCTCCTCCCGTTTGAAGGCCCGGGAGAAGGCCGCCGCGGAGCTGTATCCGCACAATGCGGCGATCTGGCTGATGTTCTGGTCGGAGGAGCGCAGAAGTCCCGCGGCGAACATCATTCTTCTGGAGCGGAGATATCTGCCGAGGCTTTTCCCGATCTGTTTTTTGAAGCACCGGCGCAGATTGCTCGCCGACACTCCCAGACGGCGGCTCAGTTCCGCGATCGTGATTTTCCGGTGCGGATTTTCCACGATATACTGTGAGATTTTCCGGTAAAGTTCGCTGCCGCCGTCGGCATAATCCGCCTTGCGGAAGGTTTCCGGGGGGGCGGGCAGATTCTTCACTCGCAGATGTTCCAGAAGTTCGCCCAGAAGATAAGGCGTCGTATTGATTTCCCGGTTCCTCTCCGGATAGTGCGCAAGAAAATCCCGGAGTGCGCGGAGCAGAAGGTTCCGGATTCCTGCATCCGTTTCCAGCACGGTTCCCCGCAGAACCTCCATTGTTTTTTCTTCGTCACGCAGATAAAACGAGCAGAACAGCATGGAGCTTCCTCCGTCTTTTTCAGAGAGGATCCTGTGCGATTCGCCGGGGAAAACCAGATAGAGCTGGAACGGTTTCAGGGAGCGGAGGCGCTTATTGACTTCAAGCCGGGCGTTTCCGGCAAGAAGACATGCCAGGATGTAGCGGTTGTGGAAAAACGTATTGGTATCACGGTTCCTCCGGCGGTAATAGAATTGAATGCGGTATGGCAGGAACGGAGGAAAATCCGGGAATCCGGGAGAGGAATAGGCAAAATCGGGAAGGGATTCCGCCGCTTTCAGACATTTTTCAGAAAAGGATTTCATTTTTGATCACTTCTGCAAAGAATATAATCACTTTTATCATTGCCATCGTGCGTTATTGTAGTATAATGATAAGCGGAAGTCAAATGGAAAAGCCATGCAGGAAGGAGTTTTTTCATGCGAATCTGCCGTCTATGCGCCCCATCTCCGGGTTCCGCTGTTTTCAAGCGGGGCGGGGCAGTGTCCGTTTTGCGGAGAACATACTTTTCCCTGATAGAACTTCTGGTTGTGATTGCGATCATCGCGGTTCTGGTCTCGATGCTGCTGCCGGGACTTCAGAAGGCGAAAGAAGCCGCGCGCCGGATCAGCTGCAACAACCATCTGAAACAGTTCGGAACCGCATTTCATTCCTATGTCGGCGACAGCCGGGATTTTTTCCCTCCGGCGGATCTCAACGATTTGAGCGGGGAGGAAATCAAGAAGAACGACTGGAACTGGGCATGGATGTTCCAGCGGGAAAAATACATTCCGACGGGAAAAATTTATAAATGCCCCACAGCCGCGGGAATCATGCCTCCGGAATCCAATTATCATCGCGATCTTGACGTCTTTATCAAGACGGTCGGCCCGGGCAGGGCCGCGTCATGGACTTACATCGGTTACGGTTATAACAACAATTATGTCGGGTCCCATAAAAATGTTCTCGGATCCGGAGATCCCAGACGCTGGATTCCAGTGAAACTCTCCGAAATGAAAAAGACATCGGACTGTTTCCTTCTGGCCGAAACAAAAACGGAATTCAATGCCGGCTCCTATGTCTCCTATTCCAACGGGCTGTATATTCACGATCTGCACAGCGGCGGAACCAATCTCCTTTTCGCCGACGGCCACACGGGATATCTCAAAAACGGAAAAACGCACTTGAACAGCGCCGTCACGAAAAAATATTTCACCTGGGAGTGAAGATGAAAACGAAACATTGCGGATTGCTTTTGACAGGAATCCTTTCGGCTTTGACCGCCTCCGCTTCCGGAGCGGAATGTCATCTCCCCTGCATGCCGCCTGCGCCGGACGCCGCGGCTGCGCTTGAGCGCATGAAACGGGAGGCACCGCGCCGCCGGGCGCATACGGAACGGCCGTTTCTCTTTGTGCGGACGCAGCTGAAATACGGATTGGAGCGGGACGATTATCTGCATAAATGGCTGGACCGTCCTCTGATGCAGGACTCCTCGCTGGCGAAAGCGGACGATCCCCGGCATTTCATCAATGAAAACTCTTATCGCCGGATGGCTGCGATGATCCGTTTCGGCGGCATGGACGGGGCCGCCTTTTTCCCGGCGACTTCCGGACGGCGCGATCTTTTTTCCCGTTCGCTTCTGCCGGGAGCGAAGCTGCCTGTTCTCGTGGAACTGGTCCCCGTGGGCAGGAATCCGCTGGAAACCGACCTTGAAATGGCGGGACTTGCCATGAAAGCGCCGAACGCTTTCCGCATCAACGGGAAAATTGTCCTGACGCGCTATCCCGGAGGAACGCCGGAATATTCGAGAGAACTCAAACAGAAACTCCGGGAACGCTATGGAGATCATTTCTTGTATCTGCCCTATCTGCATTTCAAAACATTTCAGCCGGACGGAAAACTGGATGGAAAAACCATCGAACGCATGAAAGAGGAGCTGCGCACCGGACTGCGCGCGGCGGACGGCATCTTTTTCAGCGACCGGAGTTCTGTCTGGAAACGCAGATTCAACCTGGATTTTGAGCAGCAGGTCATCATCCCGATTTTGAACAGCGTCTATTCCGCAAAGGAGTTTCAGAACAAGATCCTGGGGTATGCCGTGGTTGCGGAACACTCGAATTCCTACCGTTTCACGCATACCCTGGACTGCACCGGGACCACCTTCCTGCGGCACAAACTGGAGGCCGCGCGCTCCCTGCGTCCCGATTTCATCGTCATGACGGAATGGGATGAACAGAATGAACATACGCATTTCCGTCCGACGGTCTGCAATTCCTTTTCCACGCAGCGGATCGTCCGCGCCTATGCAGCACTTCTGGCCGGCGGGAAGCATGCGCCGCTTCCCGGAGACGATTTGTCCATTCCCAATCTGATTGTCAGCTTCCGCCGGAATCTGAGCGCGGGGGAATGGCTCGAGATGGAAGTCGCGAATGTTCCGGACGGGACGCTGGATGACGCTGTGTTCCGGATTGATGCGCGTCTGAAGGATCTCACGGGAAATACGGTAAAAACGTTTTCTCCCCTGTCGCTTCGCGGCCGTGCGCTCGCGGAGTCCGTCTGGTTCCGGATGCCTTGCGCGGAACTGCTCCGGCATCAGGTTGTCCGGCCGGAAATTTCCGTATCCCGGGGCGGGAAACGCGTTGTTTTTTCCGACGCCATGGCTGCGATTGAGATTCGCGCCAACTGGAATATGGATTACAAATGGGTGAAACATCCGCTGCGCGATCTTCCGAAAGGTATCCGGAGTGAGCTTGGCGCGGCGGAAATGCGGCCGGATGGAACGCTGCTGCTGAAAGGAAGAGTTTCCTCCCCGAAAAAACTGCGCAGCGTGGAGATTCTGGATGGGAGCAATGTTGTTTATTCCCATGCGAAACGGGGATTTCCGAAAGAGGATGGCGACACCGTCATCCTGAGCATCGCTCATCAGGCTTCGAAGAAACGTGTCTTCAACGGCACGATTGCGTTGAACCATGGGGTGGAAGCTGTGAAAGGCGCCCGCGGCGTCAGGTTCCGAGCTGGAAAGCTGCTCTATCGGAATGTGGAATTCAGCCTGTATCCATTTTCCGTCTATCTGGCAGTGAAGCGAAAGGATATGGAAAGCGGCGAACTGATTGTGGATCTGCCTCCGGTGCGCGGCAGAATCCGAACGGCGGATCTGATGAAACAGGGGATTTTCGGCATCAGCGGTCCGGACGGTTCCAATCTGGTCGTTTCCCGTTTTCTCTCCCAGGAGTCCATGCCGGAACCGCTATTTGAAAATACGGCGGAGTTTTCCGTGACTGTCCGCCCTCCGGACAAAAAGACGGTCTATTCAATTCTCGCTGTGGACGAGGATTATGGAATTTACCGGGGAAGCGTCCTTTCTCTTTACCGGCCGTCGAACAGAACCCGTGTCATTCACGTGTTTGACATGGAAAGGGAACAGATGTTTCCCGTGGAGGCGGACGAGAATCTGCTTACTGATTTCGAATACCGTTTTCTGCCTCAGTGCGGGTCTGTGGTCCCCTGCGCGGCGGGGAGCAAATACAGCGGCATTCTCGGCGGATTTGTCCCTCTGGCGACGGGATACGGTTCCGGCGAAGCCGGATACGGCAATCTGGTGTGGCGATCCCTGCGTGCGAATCTCCCGGGTGTGGAAAATCAGGCTCCGGAGTATGTCCGGGAATCCGATGGAAGCTGGAGTCTGCAGTTCCGGGACTGCAATTATGTCAGTCTGCCTCTGCATGTGGTTCCCCCTTACTGCGGATTTGAACTTGAACTCAAAGTCATGCCGGATGCGCTGCCGGAGCGGACTCAAACTCTTTTCAGCAGCGGAATCAACGGGTTTAACCTGACACTTTCCGGCGGCAGAGTGTCCGCTGAAATATTCTCCGGCAACCGCTTCTACCGGAAAGGCGGACGTTTTGCGACGGTGAGGGCCTCCGCGGACGGCGTCAGGGCGAAGGAATGGAACATTATCCGGGTGCTGTTCAGCGGAAGCTGCCTGGAAGTCGAGGTGAACGGAATTTCCGGAAGGAAAGTGCCTTTCTCCGGCTGTCTCATGCTGCCGCGGGCAACCGCGCTGGGCGCCGCCCAAACGGGGAACCGTTTTTTCAGGGGCAGAATTGCAGGCGTGAAATGCCAGCCCCGCTGATGCTCCGTTTTTCCCTTGGGCATTTCGTTCTGCAGAAAATGCCTGTTCCGTATTCCCGCATGCGGAAGGATTTCATGTCTTCCGCATGGATCCATTGATTTATTAAAAAAATCAGGTTGATCCCGCGATGCTCTGCATCGCCGGGGCAGCTTCGGGATTTCCAGTGAGTCCTGCCGCGCCACCTGCGCAGACTGGTCACCGGAGACGAAATCCCCGATCTTTGCGCGTGCCCTGCACCGGGGCGGTTCATTTCCCTTCTTCAAGGACGGATTCCCGGAAAAAAAAGCGCTGTTTCCGGAAGCCGGGGAGATATTTTTTTCAGAAAAATGCAATTCCCTCTTGATTTTTGCACAATAAATGGCAAAGTTGTTACGTTAAGCGAACGTTTGGCTGGATGGGTGCTGATGGGTTTTCAATTATTTCAGGAGCAATCTGTATGAAACGGACAACAACAGCGGGGATTTTGCTGCTTGCCTCCGCCTGTCTCATGCTTTCCGCGCAGGGGCCGGGCAGACAGCGTTTCCGGAACGGGGAGAATGAGCGTCCCCGGCAGGACAATACCGCGGAATGGGCTGAGGTTCAGGCAACGCTCAAAAAGAAGTATCCGGAAAAATTCAAGGAAATTGAAAAACTTCAGGCGGGCAATCTCTATGCTGCGCTGGAGAAAATGCGTGAGCTTGCGTCTGAAGCCTCTGTGACGCTTCCGTCTGCGAGGCGGGGGGCGCGCGGCGACCGGCGTTTCGGCATGGGCGGCGGCAGGAATGACCGGCGCTCCGGCATGGGGATGTTTTCGAATATGAGGAATCAGCGCGCATCTGTGGAAGCGGAACTGAAGAAAAAATATCCCGCGGAATACGCGGAAATTGAAAAACAGCGGATTCAGGCGGAAAATAAGCTGGAAGAACTGGCGAAAAAGGCAAATGTCGAGCTGCCCGTGACCATGGAGTCGGTTCAGCTTAAAATGGCGGAACTGAGGAATTCAGGCCGTTTCAAGGCGGAATTCGATGAGATTGAAAAGCTTCGTGCGGAGGATCCGCGCGCGGCTTATCTGAAAACCTGGGAACTGATGCAGAAGGCCGGGGTGAAAATGCCGGAAATGCGGCGTTTCGGGGCTGGCGGATTCAGCCATGCCGGAGCCGGCGAGGATGCCGTTCCGCGCACGCCGAGAGTGAATCCTGTGCGCCAGATCATGGAGCTGCGGAAAAAATATCCCGGTGAAATGCAGAAACTGGATGCCTTGCGCCGGAATGATCCGGAAGCCTACCGGAAAGGCGTTGTGGAGCTTCTGAAAAAATCCGAAGCCGAACGCGGCTCCGTATCGAAACCGTAACGCTGCAGGGAAGCCTTTCATGAAATTTTCCACAATGAAAGAGTTCGCCGTCCTGCTTTTCGCTCCGGGCAGTGTCCGCTGCTGCACGTTCCGGCGGGACGCAAAAGGGGTCCGCCTGAAGGCTTTCGCCCATTGCACCCATGATGAAACCGATCCGGCGAAGGCGTGGAAACAGGTGCTGCGCGAAACCTCGTACAGCCGCGTCTGTCCGCTGATTCTGTCCGGTGCGCTCAAGGGGGGGACGTTCTTCCGCTGCGCCGGGGTCCGGCTTGCCCCGAAGGCGATGCGCGGCGCGCTGGAATTTGAACTTCCGCAGAGACTGCTTCAGGATACGGCGAATTTTGAACTGGAATTTGTCGCCCTTTCCGGCGGGGAGGGGGAGAATATTCCCATTAATGTCTATGCGTTTCCCGCCACGGACAAGGAACGTCTGGCCGCGATGCTGACCCAGAGCATCGGAAAGGCGGATTATTTTGTCTATCCGCTTCTGGCGCTCCGGGAATCCGACGGACCCGTTTATCTGCCCGGCATTGAAAGCGATTTCTATTTTTCCGAAGGCGGATGGCATCCGGTTGCGGAACTTCCGCCGGACTGGCTTTCCTTCTGGGAGAAGGAGATGCGCGGCAGTTTTCTGCTTCCGGAAGAACCGGAATTCAAGCTTTCCGAATGGCTCGGGGGTCTTCTCTGCGCGCGTCTTGCCGCCGCCGCGGACGTGAAGCATACGTTCGCCGGGCTCAATGTGCTGCCCCGGCAGCTGCGCCCGAGCCGTTTGCGCAACCAGCTGCGCCTGACCGCGCTGCTGCTGGTTCTGCTGGCCGTGAACTTCGCATGGGGACTGGCCGGCACCCTTTCCGACAATCACAGGGAGTATTCCCGGCTGACTGCCGCCCGGAACCGTCTCCGCACGGAGGTTATGACATCGCAGCGGAAGCTCAAGACGGCGGAAAAGGAGCTGCGCGAGCTTACGCGCGTCATCAACCAGTCTCCCGGGGAGCGCGATGTGATAGGAAAGCTGGCGCGCTTTTCCGAGGTCCTGCCCAACAATGTCATGGTGACCAATCTGCGCTGGACCGACAGCAGTGTCGACCTGACGCTGCGCAGCGAGGCGGAGAGCCTGAACGTTCCGGAGATGATCCGCCCCCTGAAATTCTGGAAGATTGAGCAGATCCAGCAGCGGCGGAGGAACAACGACACGACGAACACGATCATGCTGAAACTCGTTTCCTCGGAGGAGCGAAAATGAATGATAAGATCAAGGCGTTTCTGAAAACGGGAAAGGGCAAGCTTGCGGTTGCCTGCGGCGCGCTCCTTCTCAGCTGGATTTTCCTTCTGACCCAGCTGGGCGGAAGCTTTTCCTCCTGGTTTCCGAACGAGGCGCGAAAGGAAGCGCTGCGCAAGGAGATCAAAAAACTGGAAGCCGAACAGGCGGAACAGCAGAAAAAGCTCCGGGAAATGGACGAGGTTCAGAGGAAATACCGCGGCATGATCGAGAACAGCTGGCAGTATGAACGCGACGGTGATCCGGAACTGCTGCTCCGCCGGGCGGTGGAGATTACGGCAAAGGAAACGGAAATCAGCCTCAACAACCTCGGTTCCGTTCGTACATCGCGCATCAATGACGATTTTTATTTCGCGGAACTGGACGTTTCTTTCAGCGCGCCGTTTGAAAATCTGATGCATTTCATTGCGAAACTGCAGGCGAACAAGCCGGCGCTTCCCTGGCGGCGCATCACGGCGAATCTTTCGATGCGTCCGCCGCACCAGCAGAACACTCGTGTCGTGTCGAACACCGCGACAACCGCCGCCACCCAGACTACGCTCATGTTCAACGGGACGATCCGCGTGATCGCCTTTGACGGCGAACTGCCGCCCGAGGGAAAGACGCTTGCGCGCATTCCGCAGCGTCGGGGAGGAAGAAAATGAAAACAGCTTTGATCCTGTTCAATGTCTTTCTTGCCGCAATGCTTCTCTGGGGGGTTGCCTCCCATTTCAAGACTGCGGATAAAACCGTTTACACCGTCAAGAAACATTCCTCGGTCCGTCCGGTGAAGACTCCCGCAAAGTCGGTTTTGAAAGCATCCGAGACACGCAAAAAAGAGATGACGCCGGACGAGCAGCTTGCAAAGATCATCGAAACCAATGTCTTCAATGCCGACCGCTGCCCCAATGCGAGCACGCCCGGCAGAAATACCCGTGTCGAACTTTCTCTGGTCGGAACATTTAAAATCGGGGACTGCGTGGGCGCCATTATCAAGCAGAAGGGATCCGGCGCTCCCGCGCGGCGGAATTTCCCGTTTCCCCAGGGCGGTCCGCTTCCGCCGGGGATCATGCCCCCCGGACGGCAGATGGGAATCTCGCGGAATGACAGAACGGAAAATGTCAACACCACCAACACGCGCGGTGCGGCGCGCGGCGTCCGGGGACAGATGAAGGCGATCTTTTCCAATATCACCGTGGCGGCCGCAGGCAATCAGGTTTCCTACAAGCAGTATGTCCGGCTCGGAGAGACGCTCAGCAACGGGTATACGCTGGCCGAAGTCAACCGCGACAGCGTGCTTCTGACCCGCGGCAGCGACAAACTTGAGCTCGAACTGCTTGACGCTTCCAAGAATGCTCCGCAGACGGTGCGGCG
>ERZ779737.2427-NODE-2427-length-12247-cov-2.322589_pt1 | contig 12247 bp, 6 predicted proteins | sample MGYA00511889_ERZ779737 | MGnify/ENA primary metagenome ERZ779737 (study PRJEB29588, sample SAMEA2163575) | human gut metagenome | biome: human gut; feature: human-associated habitat; material: faeces | place: Denmark | collected 2008/2010 ...
CCAGAGCGGCATCATCCTGAATGTCTTCGGTCATCTGTGGTTCGGGTTTTCGAAAAGGAAGCGGGGCAGAATTATCGGGGATTTCGTCTGCGGCGACCAGATTGTTCAGCTGGACCGAAGCAGGGCTCACTGGAAAGCACAAAGCAATTTTTGCGATGCAAAGCATTGCGGTATCAGCCCGATTTTTCTTAATGAAAAGATAGGAGAAGACGGAATGGAAAGGAAAAGATATTATTTACATTAATAGAGTTTCAAGTTGTTATAATCGGCAAATTTCTCAGGAATGCCTCCTTCCGTATTGGACTGTGCGAAAATGCGGACGGAAACAACGGTCTGTTCCATGGCGCATCAAACAGTCCGGAACGGCTGTCAGCAACTGCAAAGCAGGACCCGCTTCAGAATCATAAAAAACCTCCCAGCCAGGAGAAAACAAGGCAAAACATTATGAAAAAAAATTTTTTATTCCTGTTCCTCTTGTCCGGATTCACCTGCATGAAAGCGGCAAATTTCACGCCGCCGTTTCATGCGGAAGCCATGGCATTCTATTTTGTGCATGACGGCGGACCGCTGAAGCTGGAACTGAAAGTAAAGGCAACAGGTTCCAGACGGAACAATCCGCTCTATCTGCGCACGGACGGCGCATTCGTCGGGCGCATTTTCGATGCGGATGAAAAACTCGCAGAATGGGACTACCGGAAACTCAAATCCGGTTCGGAGTCCGTGCTCTCCCATGATTTCGGAAAGAACGCTCCCGCCGGTATTTATCAGATCCGCTACAGCGGAACAAACATTGCCGTAACGCCTTCGGCAATTCCGGAAAAATCCTTCGGCCTGATGCCGCTCCGGAGCATCATCAGGCCCACTGCAGGAAATCAATTTTCCAGCACCTGGTTCTACGTGCCGGAAAACGCCGCAAAACTGACGGCATTCGCATACGGCACGAAAGCCGTCATACGGATGAAAGACGCGACCGGAATCCCGGTTCAGAATCTGAAAAATATTGATCTGACACGGCACGGCGGGGAAATCTGGCAGTTCAGCATCACAGGCGGATCTTTCGGATTTGACGCCACACCCCTGATCCTCTGTCCTGACGCGGAAACCGCCAAACATATCGGAGGCAGCCTGGAAACGGCCGGAGACGGGACACGTTATCCGCATAAATTCCAGGTAAAGATCCATGACTGGCTCCGGAAGGCATCCAAAGCGGATTTGAACATCAAAACGGTCGATCTGCGCAGATTCATCCCGGAGATGGAGCAGGATCAGGCCGCGCGCGGCCTGATTGGAGCCTGGGGACTCTTCACCTATCTGAACGACATCATCGAAACGCAGAAAATCGATCCTGCCGAAAAGGATTTCTGCGCAACGAAATATCCGGGCGCCCTTGCCGCGGCCTATTCCATGAACAAACCCTACAACCCGTATTACCGCAATCCGGCACTGGAAAAACGTTTTCTGATCCCCGTCCTGAAAAATTATCTGACGATGACGGAAAACGAAACCTGGTCCCCTTCCTCTTCGAATTACAGCGGCGGTGACGCTCTCGGAGTTGTAAATAAGTTCGAAATGTTCGCATGGACCTACCGCCTTCTGGCGGACCGCGAGGCTGCGGAACTCTGGTATGACGCGATCCGGCGGATTGCCGACCGTTTCTCCATGTTCCGTCTTTCCTGTGAAAACCAGTCCGCGCACTGGCCGTTCATTTATACGAATCTGCATCAGGCGTCAGGCAATGAAAAATACCGGGAAATGGCTGCGGATTACATTCGCGGCATGAGCCGTGAAGGCGGGGACCGTTTCATGCAGACCGGGTATCTCCAGGAAGCTTACGGACCCGATGCGACCTATCAGGGGCTCGGTTGCTGTTACCTGGCGCTCTATTACCGGATGACCGGAGATCCGCTTGCAAAGGAAACGCTGCGAATCATCTACGATCTCTTCAATCACTCGGTCGCCCCCGAGCCTGACGGCAGAATTTTCGGCGCCAGCAATTTCTCGCACCGCACGATGGGCTCCTGGGTGCGCCGCCAGTACGGTGGCGGACTTCAGTTCATGAAGGGAGAACTGCCGGAAGCGGCGCTCTGGTTCACGGAGCCGGAGAAAATCTCCTTCGAAAAAGCCTTCCGACCGGGAAAATGCACACGCGGAGCACTCTACGGAACCAGTGTGATCGGCCCCTATTATTCGGTATTCAAATATCCGTCAGGACTGCTGAAAAACGCGGAACTTCCCGTGATGCGGAGCGACAATTTCACAAAAAACTTCAATCATGAATTCATCGCCGTCCGGAGACCGGCTTATTACGCATTTGCCTATCTGGGAAAAACGGCCGCCTCGTGGACGGCGCCCCGGCGTCCCAGGAAACCGGAAAAATACCATTTCAACAATAAATGGACACAGATTCAGGGTCTTTCCCTTCTCTGGTTCCCTGGATTCGGCTCCTTCCTGCTTTCCATGAACTGGAGCGGCGACACTTTGCAGATGCTCCGCGCCGATCTGGAAAACGGAGAGTGCGCCTACCCGGACTACTGGAACTTCTCCGGAAAATTTGAAAACGCCAGACTCTCAGCGGAAAGCGGCATGTTCAATCTGGACGGCGTCGATCTGAAGCGCACTGTCGATTTTTCCGCAAAAGGCGTGTCGCAGAAAGTGACAGTGAACTTCAGGAAGGATGTCAAGGTGAAGGACCTGTATGAACAGATCCCGTTCCTGATGGAGGGAAAAAACTTGAAATTCGAGTTCCTCTCGAACGGGATGTGGCGGAATGAACCCGGAATCGCCGACGGCATCCGCATCAACAACACGCTCTTCATCCGTCTCTCAAGGCCGCTTCTCTGCGATTTCGGTCCGGAATGCCGCTACCAGAATCAGAAAATGGGCGCGCTGCGCCTGCATCTCGGCAGTGAATTCAAAGCGGGAACGAACGCCGCCGTGGCCTATACCATTGCAAAGGAGAAGGAAAAGTGAACAACAATTCCATGAAACGCGGAGTTTTCACCCTTGTGGAGCTCCTGGTCGTAATTGCAATCATTGCCATTCTGGCATCCCTGCTTCTGCCGGCGCTGGGCAGGGCACGGAAGTATGCAAAAAGAATTCAATGCGTCGGAAATTTCAGGCAGATCCTTCTCGGCACGGTCAATTATCAGGAGGAAAACGCCGAATTCATCTGCAACGGAGACATCCGTGGACTGGTCCTCGGCGGGAGCGTGGGCCAGTACTGGTCCTCAAGAATCCTCTATTACGCCGGCGGGAAAAAAGGAAAAAACAGTGCAAAAATATTCAACTGTCCCGCGGAACCCAAACCGGAAAGTTTTCCTTACACCTGCTACGGGATCAATTGCGCATTTACCGGCGTGGCATGGCGCTCCGACGCCACTTACGGAAACTTCATGCGCAGGATATCCGCCGTGCGCGAACCCTCCAAAGTGCTTCATGTTGCGGGGGCAGGCGGAAACTCCTACCGGATTGACGGTGCAAACTGGTGGTATTTCCGGCACGGGGGAACCTATTTCCCCGCACCGGGCGCAACACTGAATTACGGCCCTCAGGCACAGAACAACGTGATGTATTTCGACGGGCATGTCACCATAATGACGCAGCCGGAATCCCGGCATGCGGACATGTCGGCAGGTTATGTCGCCGGCGCCAAGCGGGATTATCACGAATGAGCCGCGCGTCTTTTCAGATTTTACCGGGTGTCATTCCCGCAAACAGGAGATCGGTCCTGCGCATCGTCCCGCGTCCGGGACATACGCTCCGCGAACTCGGCGGATTTTCCCTTTTCTACCGCGCCCATGAAAATCTGCTGGAGGACGGAAAAATCACTGCGGACATCGAAAAACACCCGATTCCCGACTGGCGCATCGACGGGGAAAGCATTCGAATCGAGGGATTTTTCGCAGGAGAACAGGAACATTCCATCGACCTGATCCGCCGTGACGCTTCCGGACACCACGTCACACTCGCGGCTTTCCGGGTTTATTCCCTGTCGGACGATCTGCGCGGCATGAAACCCTACCGCGGCAACTTTCATCAGCACAGTACCAACAGTCCCTGCTGTCACGCGCCGGAGGACACGCCGCCGCATGTGGCGGCGGAAAGCCGCAGAATCGGACTGGATTTCACAACAATCAGCGACCATTCCTGCTACCGTTCCGTTCAGGAGGCGGAAGCGGCCTTCCGGAATGCTGTGACGGATCTTGTTCTGTTTCCGGGAGAAGAGGTGCATCCGATGCAGTGGAGTCAGCATATTGTGAATTTCGGAGGGAAATACAGCATCACGGAACTGCTGGAATCCGACCGGGACCAGTTTTCCCGCGAAGTAGAGGAAATCCGCCGGAATCTTCATCTGCCGGACTCCATGGATCAGTTCGTCATTGCCGCAACCCAGTGGGCTTTTGCAAAAATCCGCGAAGCAGGAGGACTTGCAATCCTTGCGCATCCCTACTGGTACTACAGCAAACTCGCCGGACTCATGGTGTCCCCCGCCGTGACCGAGGAGCTGATCCGCAGGGGAGGATACGATGCCATGGAAGTGGTCAGCGGTTTCCATTATGACATCGCGGAATACAACAATTGGCAGATCGTGCGCTGGTTTGAAAGCCGCGCGGAAGGCAGGAACATTCCCCCTCTGGGTGTCAACGACTCCCCCCGCTGCCGTGGAGAAAAATCGAATTTCGACTGGTATTCCACCGTGATTTTCGCCGAATCCCTTTCCTTCGAAGACGTCCGGGAAGCCGTCCTGGCCTGCCGCTGCGCGGCCCTGGAAACGCTTCCCGGAGCGCCGGCAAAGGTTTATGGAGATCTCCGGCTCATAAAATACATTCATTTTCTCCTGCGGGAATACTTTCCGGAACATGACGCGCTCTGCCGCAGAGAGGGAGAATGGATGGAAGCTTTTCTCCAGGGGAAACCACGGGCGGCGGAAAACCTGTCGGAGGCGGGCGGACAAACGGAAAAATGGCGGAAACTCTTTCTCGGGGAACTGTATCGGAAATGAAATAAGGACAACACAGCATGCTGAAAAAAATTTCTGCCTGTATCATGATTCTTTCGTCCGCAATTCTTACTGCAACGGAATTTCTCGGGCCGGAGAAATTCTGGCGGCCGCGCGAAAACATGGTCTTTTACCTGGAAGACACTGCCGGCGGAGGATTCGATCTGAGGATTGATCTGCGCGATATGAACGTCTACTGCGAAGGCGCGCGGGACGCATTCGTTTTCGTCATCGGACCGGACGGAAGAATCCTTGCGAGGAAGCTCCTGCCTGATGACGATGTTATAAAAAACGATCTGAAATACAAGGACGGCTGTGCGGACATCGGGCTGGATTTCCGTTACCGCGCATATTACCGGAAAAATGCGCCGGACGGATATCCGCCGGGAAAAGTGCGCGCTCCGTGCCTGGCTTATCCGGGGAAACTCCCGGCACGCACGTTCACTTTGCGGATTCCCGACGCGGGCAGAGGCGTTTACCGCCTTGCTGTCGCGGGATGCTGGGACCACTGGTTTTCGGTCACGCCTTCAAGAAAAATGACCGCCGCTCTGCATCCCGGGCAGGGAGGAATCTACCTTCACGGCAGCCAGCTGAACAACGTTTCTCTTTTCATCCCGCGCGGCACAGGGGATGTCTCCCTTGCTCTGACCGAGGAAATCCAGCCGTTCAACTGGCATGTTTCCGCCGAAATCGACGGGGAAAAAATCGGAGAGATTCGTGCGAAGCGCTTTTACAATTACACGGTCCTGAAGAATCTTCCTTCCGGCAAAGTGCTTCAGCTGAAAAGTTACGGCACTACTTCGGGTGCGATGCTTCACGTAAAGGGCCTTCCGTTCCTGCTCTGCGGAAATGCGGAAACGGCGCGGAAAATGGCCGGAGGCACAGCGGAACCGGCCGTGAAAATTCTGGAGGCATACCATTCCGATGAACCATGGCTCAGACAGGCAAAACGATTCGGCGCCGCGCTTGGATTTCTGGATTATGACGAAAAAGGCATGACAGCCCCGGAAAAAAGCAACCCCTCCCTCTGGCGTTCCTCATGGTGGAACTTCTGGGACGGAAACGGAGTCATCCCGAAAACGCCGGTACCGGAAAATATCAGAAACGCCCTGACGGACCTTTACGAAAAATGGGCGCTCAACCGTTACATGATGGAACTCGGAACCTGCACGAACCAGTGGGCCAAGATCCTGGAAAACATGGCAAAAATGTATGAATTCAGCCGCAGTCCCGTGATTCTGGAAGCGCTTCGCTACAATGTAAAACGCATGTGCACGAAAAATTCCCTCGGGCGCGTGAATCCGGACGCCGACACCTTTCTCTCGGGACGCGAACCGGACGCGGGACGGATCGACAACGGGATCATGGCCGAGTGTTTAGGGCATGACAATGAGTACAATCTGGAGACTGACGCCCACATGAGCAGGGTTTATCAGATCACGAAACAACAGGAGATTGTAGATTACCAGTCAGCCTATTACCGCTTGAAAACGCATCTGACCCTTTCCCGGACGGGCGGTGTGCCGAAGAATATCTTCAAGGGCACATGCAGTCCCACGGACGCCAATTCCCGCACCCGATACTATACGCATAAAACCGGCGCGCTGCTGGACCTGATTCCTTACGGTACGCTCTGGAGCGGACGGAACAAAACGCCGTCCGTCTCCGCAAAAGGGGAAGTCTGGCCGTTTCTGGAAAAAACACCGTTCAGCCGCAGTCTGGAAGGCCGTTATTTCGCGGTGAACACGGGACATTATTATGCGCTTTTCCATACGGGTCCTTCGTATCCGCGCTGGCAGGCATGGAGCGCACCCGTCTTCGACGGAAACAGCATGGAATATGCCGGATTCACCGGCATGGGCTACGGCGGATGGCAGGCTTTTCCGAACAAGTCGGGAGGACTGTCCGCACTCTGGATTCCCGGCTTCGGACCGCTGATTCTGGCAAACAACCACAATGTCATGTATGCGAACACCATCTGGGGAGAAACACGGGAGAAGGCGGAAAAATCCGCTCCGAACGTGAATCCTGCAATCACAGCGGACGCCTGGTGCAACGCGGAAACTTCCATGGATTCCCGTTCGAATGTATTTCTGCGCAAAGGAGTGATTCCCGACACGCCGCTGTGCTTTGAACGCAGAATTGAGGTCCGCGAAACTGCGCTGAGTGTGAAAATCACCGTTTCCGCAAAGGAGGATTTTCACATGAAATCCCTCTATGAGGCGATTCCGTTTTTTTCCGACCGGCGCATGCTTGCTGTCGACGGCGTGGCAAAGACACTGCCGCTGCCCGTTGTAACACCCATCAAAACCGTAACACGTGAAACAGAAGGGCTTTCCTCCGGCTGCATGGTTTTCTCCGGAAGAAAACTCCTGCTTGCGGATCCCTCCGGCAACGGCGCGGAAATCAAACTTGACGGGAAACGCTCCATTGCCGTTGCAGTTCCGCTGCGCTATCGCGCCGTCGCCGCCGGTATGAGCAGTTTCAATGTCAAGCTTCCGCGGGAATGGCGGAAAGGCATGACACACTCGTTGCGCTATACGGTTTCGATCGTCACACGCTGAAGGGCGGGGATTGCCGCGCAAACCGTTTTCAGTCGACGAAAAGGTCGCGGCTGGCGAATTTCGGATCGCAGGTCAGATTGATCCCCAGCTTCCGGAGACCGGCCTCATCGCCGGGAGTCGGAAGATGGGAGATATGCATTTCGCATCCGGCAAGTTTCCGGAGCTGGTTCATCGCCTGTTTCGCAATCGGATTGGTCGTCGTGCTCACGCTCAGCGCAATCAGCGATTCATCAAGATCCAGACTGACTCTGCGGCTTTTTAAAATGTTCCGTTTCAGCATCGCGACCGAACTGATGACATCCGGTGCGATCAGCATCTCCGGATCCGGAATTTTCGCCAGCTTTTTGACCGCATTCAGGATGCAGCTGGAAGACGCATGCATCAGCGGCGAATTCTTTCCGGTCACAACCGTACCGTCAGGGAGCTGAAGCGCGGCACCGCAGTAGAAACCGTCATTGCCCTTGCCTTTCGTGGAAGCCGCGGCAAGCGCGGCCTCCCGCGCGGGAGCGACAACACAACGGTCCTCGTCATGCAGCCCGAGATTGTCCATCAGAACTTTGACACGGTCGACGGTTTTCCGGTCCGCCGCGCCGATCGCATATTCACACTGATAACGGAAATACCGCCGGATGATCTCCTGTTTTGACGCCTCGCAGACAACGGCATCGTCGGTAATGGCGAATCCGACACGGTTCACGCCCATGTCCGTCGGAGACTTGTAGGCTTGCTCCGGCCCCATGATCCGTTCGCAGATGCGCCGCACAACGGGAAAAATTTCAATGTCGCGGTTGTAGTTGATTGTAGTCGTATGATAGTGTTCCAGATGGAAGGGATCGACCATGTTGACGTCGGCCAGGTCGGCAGTCGCCGCTTCATAGGCGATGTTGACAGGGTGGTTGAGCGGCAGATTCCAGACCGGGAAGGTTTCGAATTTGGCGTATCCGGCGCGGATGCCGCGTTGGAATTCGTGATAGACCTGCGAGAGGCAGGTGGCCATCTTCCCGGAATTCGGACCGGGACCGGTGACCACGACGATCGGGCGGTCGGTTTCGATGTAGGCGTTGGCGCCGTATCCGCGGCTGCTGACGATGGTTTCGACCTCGGTCGGATATCCTTCGATCGGGCGGTGGGTGTAGACTTTGATGCCGCGGCGGGAGAGTTTGTTCATGAAGGTCCGCACGGCGGGCTGGTTCTGGTAGCGGGTGACCACGACCGCCTTGACGTCGAGCCCCCAGTCGCGGAGGTCGTCGATGGTGCGCATGGTGTCGGTATCGTAGGAGAGGCCGAAATCGGCGCGCATCTTCTTCTGTTCGATATCGCCTGCGTAGATGCAGATGACGATGTCGACCTTGTCCTTGAGTTTCTGGAGCAGCTTGATTTTCGCGTTGGGGTCGAACCCCGGCAGGATGCGTGCCGCGTGGAAGTCGCAGATCAGCTTCCCGCCGAATTCCAGATAGAGTTTGTCGTCGAATTTACCGGCCCGTTCCAGGATCGCCTGGGATTGTTCCTCCAGATATTTCTCGCTGTCGAATCCGAGTTTCATACCAAATCCTTCACCGCAGATGAAAATTGCATATACAAAAACAGAATATACCGGCAAAACGCTGTTTTTTCAAGACGGCGGAGCAATTTTATCGGCGATGCGGACTTTTGAGGAGGCCGTCGGAACCGGCCGCGGTTTTCCGTACGGCAAGAAAGAGCGGAGATTATGATCGGATTCCGCAACTGGAGCGGTTTCTTCGAAACGTTGCTTTCTTTGAAGAGTTCCAAATACATGATGTGGTTCACAAGAATTGGAAAAAAAATATCAGCAGAAGGTTAAATATTGCAAATGGAAGTAGATACTTTCTGATTTTTTTAATAACTATATTCTTAATAACTTGTATTTGTTAAATATGAGACTATGTTAGTTCTCGGCGCAGCATGGAAGAGAAGAGTCTGTTATGAAAATATTTCCGATTTCTTCAAAACGAGCCGGACGACATTCCGGAGCGGCTTTCAAAATGAGACATTCTGCCGGAGATATGGAGTACAGTTTTCATTTTTGATATTTCATCAGGAAAGGTAACACAATGCCCGGTCAGTCAAAGGAAGTCACCCGCATCTATCAGGGACGAGTCACCGCTTGTGAAATCAAAGGAAAAGAACAGCCGCTTTCCATTCTCCAGGAGCACCATCAACTCTATCAGGATGCCGTCAATTACTACCTGTGTGCATTTGCGGCCATGGCAACCGATTCCGGAACTCCGATGGGGAAAATGCGGGAGCGTATTACCGCCACTGCCGACGAGGGCGGTGTCTGGGATGATTTCTGGAGGAACGGCGAAGCGCGTCCGGGGATGAAAAATTCCCTTGCCCGCACGTTGCATGCTGATCCTGAAACTCTCTCTTTTGCCGTTGCCGCCGAGCGAATTCTGGGACGAGACCGTGCTCCGGCAGAGGTGCTTGAGGCCGCCATTGATCTTGTTGCCAAAAAGTGTAAAGGGGATGTGCAACAGCCCGGTCGAACCTATTCGGCTTTGTTCTGCGATCCTGACTCCCAGGCAAATTTTGAATTTGATGAAACTGCTCAGCTGGCGGCGCAGGGGGCGCTCCGCTTGCGGGCGGCTCTGTATCACAGCGACGCCGTCAATGAGGTCCGCCGGATCGCACCGGAACTCTCTCTGGGCTGGGCCGGAATCAAAACGCAGAAAGGAAAATTCTTTGAAGGCGAGGAAGCTGTTCAAAAGCTTCTTGATGCAGTCGATTATTTTGAACATGAGGTCGACAATCCCCAGGTTGTAACTTACTTGAATTCCGTTCCAGATCTTCCGGCCAGACTGGAGGCTTTCCGGGAAAAGATTCCCGTTCTTTCTGAGCTGAAAATCGAACGGAACAACCGGGCTGCACGGGAGAGGAAAAATGCAACCCTGCTTCTGAAATATTTCCCGGATGAGTTCACCATCGGTCTCATGAAATGCTTCATCCGGGAGGATGGCGGCGCAAAGAGCCTCAGTGCAAATCCTTACGGGCTTTCGGATGACCCGATCAAGCTTGCCCGCGGGGAACGCGGTTTCATCTTTCCATACTTCAGCCGGATTCTAACGGGGAATATCTGGCGCAAGGAGTTCGACATCTGTGCATTCACCGAAGCGCTGAAAACGATCAACCAGTTTCAGCAGAAATGCGAAGAGCGGGAACAGATGCGCGATGCACTTCAGGCGGATCTTGACTACATGGAAGGGCTCCGGAAAAAAGGTTCCGGCATTTCCGCCGAGGGCGCGGACGGAGATGAGGAGCTGCCGCTGCCGGCTCTGGCGGGGGATCCCCGCTGGGAATTGCTGAAGAAGCTGTTGAAAGAGCTTGGTGTCTCCAATTCCTTCACGGAAGACGAGGTGATGGAATACGGGCTGTCATTCCGGACGATCCGCAGTTTTTCCGAGTTGCGCCACCGTTGGCAGATGATTCTGGAGCGGTCCGGCGGGAATGCTCCGGCTGAAGAGCTGGTGAGAGAACTTCATCTGTTCCAGCAGAAGAATCCGGAGCGAATGGGGAGTGCCGATCTTTTTCACAAACTGGCCGAGCCGGAATATCGTGATCTCTGGCGGGCGGATTATCCGGCGGGAAGCCGGCAGTCGCGCGATCTTCTGTGCGACGCTGTGCGTTATTTCGACATGCGTGATCGCGTGGAAATGTTGAGCGAGCCCATTCAGTTCACGCCGGCCGATGCCGTCTACTCCAGCCGTCAGTGTGATTTAAAGAGACTTTGTGTTTCGAAACGGCCGCTCAATTGCAGAATGGTCTGCACGACACAGATCGCTGTCCGGGATGAGCAGGGGGGCGTCACTTTGCAGGATTGCATTCTGCACTATTCCGCTCCACGTCTTCTGCGTGACGGTCTGCTCGGCGGAGAATCGTTCCGTTATTTGACGCCGATGATAAAGGCGTTGAATCCGGCGGCGCCGGCGGAGGTGGATTTCGAGGAGAGTGCCGTGTTTCTGATGCCGGAGTGCGATGCGCGGGGAGAGAGGCGGTATCTGCTGAATTTCTCAATCGGGGTTCCGGTGGAGAATCTTCACGCCTCCTGCCCGGAGCGTTTTTCCTCAAATCAGTTTTATTTTGCCGACAGCGTGCAGCAGATGTTACTCTGGCCGGGAATTGAAAATGGGAAAAATGTGCCGGACTGGTTCCTGAAACGGAAACCGTTCGTATTTGTGTCGGTGGATCTGGGGCAGCGGACCGCCGGAGCGATTACGCGGATCCGGGTATCTCCGGGAGCCCGGCCGGGTGTGCACGCAATACGGCTGGGAAACGACGGGGTCACCGACTGGTATGCGGAACGAATCTATGGAGGGCTGCTCCGGCTTGCGGGCGAGGATGCGAAATTTCCGTCGAAGAACGGGATGGAGAAGGAGCGATACGGCAGTCGCGGGCGTTTCGCGGATGCCGGAGAGACGGCGGAGGCGCGGGAGCTCTGCATCCGTCTCTGCGGAAACGACCTTCTGGAAGGAGATGAAACATTTCCCGAACAGAATGACCGCTTACTCATCGCATTCAGGCGGGCTCAGGCGAAATGGAGCCGGATCAACCGCTGGCTCTGGATGCTGAATACTCCGGGGAAAGAGGATAAGGCCCTTCAAGAGTATTCCGCCACGCTTTCCGAAGAGGGGGCGATGCCGTCTCCCTCTCCGGCGGTTCTCCGTCC
>ERZ779737.2432-NODE-2432-length-12218-cov-3.886870_pt1 | contig 12218 bp, 12 predicted proteins | sample MGYA00511889_ERZ779737 | MGnify/ENA primary metagenome ERZ779737 (study PRJEB29588, sample SAMEA2163575) | human gut metagenome | biome: human gut; feature: human-associated habitat; material: faeces | place: Denmark | collected 2008/2010 ...
AACAAAGTACCAGCCGGTTTCCGGCTCGCCGCCGTTACCGCCGCTGCACTCGTGTTGTACGCCATGGTATTTTTCGTCAATCGTGTAGGCTTTATGGCATTTGGGGCAGACTGTTTGGGTGTCGCAGGGTGCGGTTTGACGGTTTTGTTCGGCAGAGGCGGAACATAAAGAGGTGTACCCTGCGGCCGGGCAGTGCTGGCCGGCGGAGGTGATTTCTTCGCCGCAGGCACAGCAGGTGCAGGCTTTTTTGTCGGCCGTTTTGGCTTTTGCATCGCACTCGTGTTTTACGCCATGGTATTTTTCGTCAATCGTGTAGGCTTTATGGCATTTGGGGCACAGGGAGGCCCGGTGGTCGCGCGCAGCTTTTACGGCCGCGCGTTCAATGGCGGCGGATACGGCGGCTTTATTGTCGGCCCGCTGTTCGTTGGCGTGCGGATCCCGGGACTGCGCAAAGGCCGGGGCGGTGATGGCCACGGCGAGTAAAGCGGCTAACATCCATTTGATGCGTTTCATGAGGGTCTCCTTAAACTGCTTGGTGAAACTTAATATTTACGGCTTTCTACTGTCAGTTTAAAAGATTTTTCAAAACGGATAAAGGGTCTTTAGACCTATATGCAGGATAAATAAAGACCTATAAAAAATATAGGCCTTGAAAAGTTTTCCGCCGGGGCATAAAAAAAGCCCCCGGCAAAGGGGGCTTTTTAAATTTATAGCGGAATTATTGCTGCATCATGGTGGCCTGGAGTTCGGCGATGGTGCCCTGGAGTTCGGCGTTTAAAATTTCGCTTACTGTGCCAAGCAGGAGCCCTTTGCCCTTCACGTACATGACGGCGGTCAACATCGTTAGATAGATGCCGGTTTCGCGGTCCACCGCTGCGGCGGGATAGATGGTTTGGTTTTTAAGCAAAAGGTCGGTCAGTTTGCCAATAGCTGGTTCCAGCTCGGAGTAGACTTCGTCGGAGGACGTTTTAATTTTGTTTAAAATGGCGGGAATGTCGGTTTCCAAGGTTTTTTCAATGGCTTTGTCTCCCTCGGTCATGGATTTCAGGTCGCGGTGGGCGTCAAAAACCATCAGCCCCATCGTCAAGGCCTGCTGGGTGTTTTTTGCAACTTGGGGGTCTACTTGGGTTTCTTCCACGGTGCTGGCCGCGGCGGAGACGGATTCCTCAATCAGGGCGCTGTTCGTAGAAGAATTGCCCGCAAACGCGGCGGTGGAAACGGCTAGTGCGGCTACCAACACAAAAAGCTTTTTCAGGTTCATAAGTTCCTCCAGGGATATGTTACTTCTTCCCTAATATCATAATAAATAAGTTTGCAAAATACCAGGGGTATTTGGGCCCAGGCGCACCGGGACAAAAGACCCAGAAATTTTTGGGCCCCTGCGCGTGGCGCGGGCTAAAATATACTACAATGTAATATATGATTATACCTACTATTATTGAAAAGAACGTCGGTTACGACATTTTTTCCCGTCTGCTCAAAGACCGCATCATCTTTGTCGGCGGCCGCGAGGGCGAGGTGGACACCGCCAGCGCGAATATGATTATCGCCCAGCTGCTTTATTTGGACGCGGACGATTCCGACCGGGAAATCAACCTCTACATCAATTCTCCCGGCGGTTTGGTAACGGCGGGCCTCGCCATTTACGACACGATGCAGTTTATCAAAGCCCCCATCACCACCATTTGCATGGGCCAGGCCATGAGCTTCGGCGCGGTGCTTTTGGCGGCGGGATCCAAGGGCAAACGCTACGCCCTGCCGCATGCGCGCATTATGATTCACCAGCCCTTAATTTGGGGCGGCGGCATTTCCGGCCAGGTAACGGATATTGAAATTGAATCCAAAGAATTGCGCGACAATAAAGAACATCTCCTGGATATTTTGGCCAAGCATACCGGCCAGGACAAGGAGAAAATCCGCCGCGACAGCGAACGCAACTATTATATGTCGGTGCAGGAAGCCAAGGATTATGGCCTGATAGACGAAGTATTACAGCTTAAAAAATAGATAACGGCTGTGAGATCATCCAATTCCCGTATGCGGACCAAAGGTTTTCTCTTTGGTCCGCATGGTTTATAAGGGTTCCCTTTTTCATCCTGCCGCCGTGCCGATAAAGAACCGCTCCCCGCAAGCTTTTGCATCCCCGAATGTTTCTCTCCCAAGTATCTAAAAGTACCGTATTTTGCCGGGCCCTGGCCAGGCCAGAGCCCCAAGGCCCGGAGGGCCCTTGATTTGTTTTTTTTTTTTGATAAATTGGGAATATCAACTCATATAAATAGGGGGGTATATCCCGTGCAGAAAAGCCTCGGATTTACGCTTATAGAGCTGTTGGTAGTGGTATTAATTATAGGTATATTGGCTTCCGTCGCGCTGCCGCAGTATGAACTGGCGGTGGACAAAGCGCGTTACAGCAAAATCATCCCGATGACGCGTTCTCTTAAAGAAGCTACGGAACTCTATTATATGGCTAACGGCACATATGCGTTTAAAATCGGCGATATTGATATCAGCGGCCCCGCCGGCTGTTCTTTCCCGGCGAACGACAATGTGGTTTATTGCGAGGATTCCTGGTATGATATTCTCAATTCCGGACAAGACGTGGTGGGTTTTACGGGGCCGCGTTATAACAGCGACGGCACCGCCAATGCCGCCATCAAGAATGCGTACCGTGTTTGGCTGGATAACAATACCAACGGCAACCCCGCCGGACAGCGCGAATGCATAGCGTCGGACGGTTCCGAACGCGCGCACCGCCTGTGCCGGGCTATGGGCGGCGAACGGGTGGGCGGAGGCGCCACTTACATTCTGCCGTAACGGTTAGGAAGCCATAAAAAACCCCGCTCCAAGGAGCGGGGTTTTTGCAGTAAGTAAAACTTAGTGTACGCCGTGCATCCAGCGTTTGATTTTGCCGGCCATAATCCACATAATGATACCGAACAAAATGGAGCATACCGCGGGAACGGAGAACAGCGTGGTCAGGCTCCAGGATTCGTAGTAGCTCGCCAGCTGTCCGGCCAGCAGGTTGCCAAAGAAGCTCGCCGTCAGCCATACGCCCATGAACAGGGACATAAATTTGGCCGGCGCCAGTTTGGAAACCATAGACAGGCCCACCGGGGACAGGCACAGTTCGCCCATCGTGCAGAACATATAGACTAAAATCAGCCAAATCGCGCTGACCGGACCGTTGGACGTATATAACGCCGCACCGATTACGATGGCGATAAAGCCGACGCCCTGCAGGAACAAACCCCAGCCGAATTTAGTGGGGATGGACGGGTCTTTGCTGCCCAGTTTTATCCACAGTTTGGCAAACAGCGGCGCAAACAGCAGTACGAAAATGGGGTTGACGGCCTGGAAGTACGAGGCTTTAAGCGTAACCTGCCCGATAAACGGAAGCACCGGGTTAAGGTTGGTGGCCTCTTTGGCAAAGATGTTTAACGAAGAGCCGGCCTGTTCAAAGAACGCAAAGAAGAAAATGGCGAAAAATACAAAGGTGAAAATCGCCTTGATTTTGTCGCGGTCTTCCTGCGTCAAGGGTTTTTGGGCTTCTTCGGCGCGGGCTTTTTCCGTGGCGTCGTTTTCCAAGTCCGCCCCTTTGGTGACGGGGCGCAGGCCGATATGGCCCAGGTATTTGTTTTGAGACACCAAATACCAAATCAACCCGATAACCATACCGCCGCCGGCGGCCATAAAACCGTATTTCCATTTATAGGCTTCCAGCGCGTTCATAGGGTCGGTCGGTTCGCCCAAAAAGCCGCAAATAAACGGTGCAAAGAACGCACCCAGGTTAATACCCATATAGAAAATGGTAAAGCCCGAATCGCGGCGCGGGTCGTTAGGTTCGTACAGTTCGCCCACGATGGTGGAGATATTGGGTTTAAAGAAACCGTTGCCGATAATAATCAGCGTAAGCCCCGTAGCCAACGCCACGATGGGGTTGATGATTTCATACGAAGCCAGGGTAAACTGACCCAAAGCCATTAAAACGGCGCCAATGGTAATGGAGTGGCGTTTGCCGATGTAACGGTCCGCCAAGTAACCGCCGAGGACAGGAGTCAAATATACGAGCGCCGTAAACATGCCGTAAATTCTGCTGGAAGTTGCTTTGGAAAAGCCGATTACGCTGCTGATCATAAACAACACTAACAGCGCGCGCATGCCGTAATAGTTGAAACGTTCCCACATTTCAACCATAAAGAGCATATACAGCGCTTTGGGTTGTCCGTGTTTGTTGACGTTGTGTTTTACTTCTTCGTCTGTCATGCATTTCTCCTTAATTTATTTCAAAAGGGTACTCTATATTGTACAAAATCTGACGCCGGCCGGAAGGCAAAAATCAGAATCCGCCGCCTAGCATCAGCTGTGCGGCGTCCTGAATAAGCAGGTAAGCGCGGTAGAAAGCGACGGCGAGATAGACGCCCATCGCAAGCAGCAGTGCGGTGTATATCCACTTGGCGGCGGTGCCGATGATTTTAGACGTCCACACCACCGGCAGCGCCAGCGGCCCGAGTACAAGCGCCAGTAAAATAATGCCGGAATGCGAATATAAAAAACCCGTGCCGGGCTGGAGGCTGCGCCCGCAGGCGCGGCAGTAATTGTCGGTCCGGTCCACGGGGGAATGGCATTTGGGGCAAAACTGTTGGGGTTCGCTCACAGTTCCACTCCTTTGGCTCTTAAATAGCGTTTAATGTGGCTGCGCGCCGCGGCGGTTTTGGCAAATTCCAGCCAGTCGCGTTTGGGTTCGCCGTTTTTGCGGGTGATAATTTCGCACACGTCGCCGGTTTTAAACGCGTAGTCCATACGCACCATGCGGTTGTTCACTTTGGCGCCTACGTAGTGGTCGCCGATGTCCGTATGAATGGAGTAGGCAAAGTCTATCGGGGTGGAACCTTCCGGCAGGGATTTGACGTCCGCGCGCGGCGTGAACACAAAAATCTGCTGTAAGTTCACGTCCGTTTTAAACCCTTCCAAAAATTCGCGCGGAGCGGTCAGGTCCTGCTGCCACTCAATCCAGCGGCGTATCCAGTTGATTTTTTCGTCAAAGTTTTTGTCCTGCTTGACGTTGCCCATTTTATAACGCCAGTGCGCCGCGATGCCGTATTCGCAGGTGCGGTGCATATCTTCGGTGCGGATTTGGATTTCTATAATGTCCCCGGTCGGCGCGAGCACGGTGGTGTGGATGCTTTGGTACATATTGGCTTTGGGGGTGGCGATATAGTCGGTAAACGTGCCGGCGATGGGTTTAAATACGCTGTGCACCAGGCCCAGCGCGCGGTAGCAGTCCTGCAAGGTTTTGGTGATGATGCGCACGCCCAGCGAATCCTGAATTTCGGAAAACGCGCAGTTGTGCTTTTGCATCTTGCGGTAAATGGAATAATAATTTTTGGCGCGCGCCAAAATGCGGAAGTCCATCTGTTCGGCCTGCAGGGCCGGCTCCAGCAGTTTTTTAAATGCGTCCAGCGCGGCCTGCCGGTCGGCGGTGCGGGCTTCCACCTGCGCTTTAATGCTGTTGTATTCCTGCGGATGCAGGTATTTAAAGGATAAATCTTCCAAATCTGTTTTGATGGTAAACATTCCCAGGCGCTGCGCGAGCGGCGCGTAGAGGGAGATGGTTTCGTAGGCTTTGAATTTTTGGCGGTCGGGCGGCATCACGTCCATCGTGCGCATATTATGGGTGCGGTCGGCCAGCTTGATGAGGATGACGCGTACGTCTTCGGCCACCGCAATAAGCATTTTGCGCCAGTTTTCCACGGTTTCCTCGTCGGTGGAGGAAAATTTTAAATCGCTGATTTTCGTTACGCCCTGCACCATATGCGCGATTTCTTTGTTAAATTCGCGCTTTAAATCTTCCAGCGTGACGGAAGTGTCTTCCACCGTGTCGTGCAGGAGGCCGGCGCAGATGGTGTCCGAATCCAGATTGAAGTCCATCAGAATGCTGGCGACGTGGCGGCAGTGCGTAAAGTAGGGCTCTCCGCTTTCGCGCTTTTGGTTCTCGTGCGCTTTCTCGGCGAAGTGATAGGCTTTTTCAATCAGGGCGGTGTCCTGATTGGGGTTATATTCCTTGAATTTGCGCAGCAAGGTCTGCAAATCGGGGGCGTCTGCCATAGGCTTTACTCGTGCGTAAGGTCCCGTAAAATTTCGGCCGCCGCGCGCTTGGCTACGCCGGGCTCGCCCAAAGAAGCGCGCAGTTTTAACAGTTCGCCGCGCATCGCTTCCAGCTTGGCCGGGTTTTGGAACATGGCCATCGTTTCGGCCGCGAGGGAACGCGGCGTGGCGTCGTATTGAATCAGTTCTTTAACGAGCGGCTTTTTGGAAAGCAGGTTGACCAGCGAAATATACGGCACCTTAATCACCATTTTGGCGATTTGGTACGTCGGCCAGAACAGCTTGTACGCCACCACCATCGGCACGCCCAGCAGGGCATTTTCCAGCGTGGCGGTGCCGGAGCAGGCCAGCAGGAAATCCATCTGCGAGCGGAGCTCGTAGTTTTTGTCTTTGACCAGACGGAAGTTGGCGTGCGGCTTTTCGCCGATGAGGTTTAAGAAAGTCTGTTCGTCGGCGTCCGGCAATAAAAACATATACGCCTGCGTATTGGGAAATTCTTTAAGCACCTGTTTAAAAGCCTGGTAAAAAACCGGGGTCAGGCGTTTGATTTCGCCCATGCGGCTGCCGGGCAGCATACCCAGTTTCCACGCGTATTCTTTATTATTGGGGACCTTAAAATTTTTGTCCTTCGGCGCGGGCAGCTGGTCTAAAAGCGGGTTGCCCAGGAAAACGGCGTTGCCGCCGAATTTCTGGTGGAACTCCGGCTCAAACGGATAAATGGTGAACATCTTTTTGGTAAGCGTGGCCAGGCGTTTGGCGCGGTACTGGCGGCTGGCCCACACCTGCGGCGTTACATAATAGTAAGCCGGAATGCGGCGGTGCTTGGCCATGCCTAAAATCTGATGGTTGAAGCCGTAAAAATCCACGACGATAAGCGCCACCGGGTTCTGCGTTTCCATATACTCGCGGATTTGGTTCATCAGCTTAATCCACAGCGGCATTTTTTTAAGCGGTTCCACAAATCCGCTGGCGCCTTTGCTGGCGAGATCATATAAAAAAACGTCGCTGGCGGCCTGCATTTGTTTGCCGCCCACGGAGGTAACGCGTACGTCCGGGTCGGCCTCTTTTAACGCGCGGATGAGCCCGGCGGCGTGAATGTCCCCGGAGACGTCGCCCGCGATGACGAGAATATTTTTAGTGATGGGCGTGAAAGAGGACATTATTTATCATCTCCTTTAAGCTGGCCGATGGTTTCGTCAAATACGGCCTGCGCGGCGCGCGCCACGGTGCTGATGGCCTGCAGCGGTTTGGGCGTGTGGAGATGCCCGGTTTTGGGGATGTTGAAGCATTCCATTTTTTCGCAGATTTGCAGGGCAAGCTCCAGCGCTTTGGTGCCTTTTTCGCCGCTGGGCGCCGGGGTTTTGGCGGTTTTGATACAGTCAATAAAGTGCAGAATTTCGGCGGTAATGGGCAGCTGTTTTTCCACTTTCGGGTACGTTACCGTCAAATCGTTCATAGATTCCACCACCGGTTTTTCTTTGCGGTACGTTTTTACGCGAGCGTTCATAAAATCCACGGATACGTATCCGCTGGGCTGGAACAAATGCATATAGCGCGCGCGTTCAAAGCTGGCGCGGCTGGCGGTAACGTCGGCCACGGTGCCGTTTTCAAAACGGATGCGCACGTTGGCGATGTCTTCGTGCGGGGAGAATACGCTCAGCCCCACCGCGTCCACGCTGGCGACTTCGCTGTGCACGATGGTAAACAGCAAGTCAATATCGTGAATCATTAAATCCAACACGACGCTGATGTTGGCCATGCGCCCGTCGTACGGGCCCTGGCGGTTGATGGTGATAAAACGGGGGTCTTTGATGTATTTAACGGCTTCCACCACGGCGGGGTTAAAGCGTTCCACGTGGCCCACCTGCAGCACCAGGCCGTGGCGTTTGGCGGCCTGGATTAAGTCGCGCGCTTCTTCCATGGTTACGGCAATCGGTTTTTCCACCAGCGTATGCACGCCGTGCTCCAGGCAGTACATACCGATTTGATGGTGCAGGTGCGTGGGCGCCGCCACAATCACCGCGTCCACCTGCGGGATGAGTTCCTCGGGCTTGGAGTAGGGGGTGCAGTTGTGCTCCCAGGCGAGTTTTTGCGCGCGCATTAAGTCCGGGTCGCACACGCCCACCAGCGTTACCCCTTGCATTTTAGCCAGGGTGCGGGTGTGGAAAGTTCCGATTTTGCCGGCGCCGATGACGCCGAATTTGATGGATTTGTCTTGGGCCATAAATCTTCTCCGTTATTATCTATTATACCTAATGTATCCCCTGTATTGGGCAAAATCCTTCGCGTTCGTAAAACCGTTGACAGGGTTTTTAAGATTGGTATAATGTTTACATATGAGATATATGGAAAGAACGCTCGTTCTTATTAAGCCTGATGCCATTGAAAAACGCATCAGCGGTCTGATTTTGGACCGGTTGGATCACCTCGGCCTGCAAATGACCGGGGCCAAAGTGGTTTCGCTGACCGAAGAGTTGGCGCGCGCACACTACAAAAACCTGGAAGGCAAGCCCTTTCTGGAAGAAGTCATCCAGTATATGATGGGTGAATTTAACAATGTGCCCAACCACAAAATTTACGCGTTCGTTTTCCAGGGTGAAAACGCCATCGCCAAAGTGCGCCAGGAAATCGGCAGCACCAACCCGGAAAAAGCCGCCCCGTGGACCATCCGCGGCAGCTTCGGGCGTTTTATCGGCGACGTGATGCAAAACTGCGTGCACGCTTCCGGCTCGCCGGAAGATGCGGAAAAAGAAATTGCGCTCTGGTTTAAACCCGAAGAGGTTTTGGACCGCTAAATGTTTGGCCGTTTATTAAAAACCGCCGCGCCGGTTTGCTTTGTTTTGGCGTGCTGTTTAACGCCGCTTTCCGGCGCGGTGCAGAAAGAACAATCCGTTTCGCTTTCCACGCAGGACGGGTGGGCGCTCGCCGCGCTTTACCTTCCCGCCGACTCCGGGAAGAAAACGGTTGTTTTGCTGCACGATTTGGGCAAAAACAAAGAAGAATTTTCCACTTTTAAATCGGACCTGGCGCGCGAAGGCTTCGGGTACTTGGCCGTAGACCTGCGCGGCCACGGCCAGAGCACCGGCCAGGGCCTGGCTTATACGTTTGCCAAAGAAGGCGTGGACAACCAGTACAATAAAATGACGCGCGACGTGGACGCCGCCGTTTCGTTTTTGCGGAAAAAAGGCGTTTCGGCCGAAGATACCGTCGTGCTGGGCGCGGGCCTGGGGGCCAATGTGGCCGCAAAAAGCATGAGCTTTTCGCCGGACGTATCGGCGCTGGCGCTTATCAGCCCCACCACCAATAACCGCGACGTTCTTTCCATCCCGGCCATGCGTCTGTACAAGGGCGACGTGCTCATCGCCGCCGGCGCCGCCGACAAAAAAAGCTTTTTGGAAGCCAGCGTTATCCGCAACGTGGCCTTTTTAAGCGCGGGGGAGGGGAAAGTGACTTTCCTGACCGCGTATGATTTAACCTCGCACGATATGTTGGACAAATATCTGCGCCCGGCGGTGATTCAATGGCTCAAAACGCCGCATCAACCCGAAGTGCTGCCCGACGCTCCGCTTATTCTGCCGGACGCGCCGACCGACACGCAGGGACTGTTAATTGCCCCGTCCTCCACCGAAGAATCGCTTGTGCCTTCGGTACTCGGGGCGGACTAGGAGCTTGTGACGGGCTCCCAGGAGGCTTGCAATGAAACCAGCTCGCATTGTTTTTCCCGGTTTTTGGTTTGGAGAAAGCAGCCTGCAGGAAGCGCAGGAGTTGGCGCGCCGCGGCGTGGGCGGATTTTGCGTCTACGGCGGCACCGCCGAAGAAACGCGCGATTTTACCCGGCGCATGACCGAGGCCTCGCCCTACGGCCGGCTGCTTTTCTGCGCCGATATTGACGAAGATTTAAGCGAAATCGTTACCGACGCGCCCGCCCTTCCTTCCAACAGTTCTTTAAAAAACTGTCCGCTGCCGCAGGACGGCGCTTATCGCAAAGGCAATCTGCTTGCGCGCATGGCGCGCAGCATGGGGCTGGACTGGGTGCTCGCCCCGGTGGTGGATTTGGGATACGCGGCCCCGGCGTTTGGGGATGTGCCGCTGTCCGTTACGCATTTGGCGGGGGATTTTATCGCCGGATTATCCAACGGCGGCGCGCTGAACTGCATTAAGTATTTTCCCGGCGTGTCGGGCGTGCTCAAAACGCTTGCGCAGATGGAAGACGCGGAATTTGTGCCGTACAAACATATTTTCCGCCGGGCGGACGCCATTATGCCTTCCGATATGATTTTCCCGAATATAGACAACGACAACCAGGCCATGCTGTCGGATAAAATGATTAAGGGGCTTCTTAAAAAACGCCTGAACTACAAAGGCTGCGTGGTGAGTTTCCCGCTGTTTAAAGGGCGCGTGCGCTACGAAGACGCCAGCGCCGTTAAAATGCTGCACTCCGGCGTGGAAAATATTTTGGCGCCCAAAGACGCGGCGTCCGTGGTGGACGCGGTGGAGCGCGAGGCCGACAAAGGTTTCCTGCTGGACGAGATTATCCACGCGGTTTCCAACCACGAAATGTTTATCAGCAAAGTGGCCGTGGGGCCCGAGCCGATGGACATCCGGGACGCGTTTTCTATGGCGGAATCCTGCTTTAAAAAATAATGATGTATAACTGCCGACGTAAAAAAACCGCTCCGGGCCGAGGCCCGGGGCGGTTTTTAATAACGGAGAAATTTATTCTTCGTCTTTTTTAAGTCTGGAGGCAATTTCTTCTTTGCGGCGGTTAAATTCTTTCACCGCTTTTTCTTTGCCTTCTTCCAGGCGTTCGCGCGCGTCGCTTGCGTGCTCGGCCAGTTTATGGCGCAGGTCGGAAGCGTGTTCTTTAATTTTGTCTTTCAGTTCGCCCGCGTGCTCCATGATGTATTCTTTTTTATCTTCGTACTCGTCATCGGCCCAGCGTTTGATTTTGCGGCGGGTGGTTTCGCCTTTGGCCGGCGCAAACAACACGCCCGCCGCCGCGCCTACCACCGCTCCCAACAAGAACGCGGCCAAGCCTTTTCCGGCACATTCACATTTATGACACATAATCTCCCCCTCCTTTTGCTTTGCTATAATGTTATATATATTGTACAACAAATACTAGGAACATCCGCTCCTATCAGATAGTATAGCGGTAAAACGCTTTTTTTGCTTGGTTTATTTTGAACTAGTTAGAGGTGATTATATGCCAAATCCGTCCGCACCCCGCCAAAACGGGAAACAGCAGGCCCCCGAAACGCGCAAGCGCAACTTTGATGAAGTGGCCCAGATTTTTACCAAAGAAGAAGCATTGGCCGAAGCCGACCGCTGCTTAAACTGCAAAAACGCCCGCTGCCAGGCCAACTGCCCGGTGGGAGTGCAAATCCCGGCGTTTATCGCGCTGTTGAAAGACGGCAAAGTAGGCGACGCCGCCAGCAAAATTATGGAAACCAGCCTGCTTCCCGCCATTTGCGGCCGCGTCTGCCCGCAGGAAAAACACTGCGAAGGCAACTGCATTTTGAAAGACCGTTTCGGCTCGGTTAACGTGGGTATGCTGGAGCGCTATGTGGCCGATACCGCGCGCAAAGAAGGCCTGTTAAAAGCGCCGCAGACGGCTGCGCCCACGGGCAAAAAAGTGGCGTGCATCGGTTCGGGTCCTTCGTCCATCGCGGCGGCGGCCGAGCTGGCCCGCGCCGGCCACGAAGTGACCGTTTTTGAAGCCCTGCACGCGTTCGGCGGCGTACTGCGTTACGGGATTCCGTCATTCCGTCTGCCGCGCGAAGTGATTGACCACGAGATTGAAACCGTCAAAGCCATGGGCGTTAAATTCGTAACCGACGTACTGGTGGGCGCGACGGAAAAAATTGGAGATTTGCTGAAAGAGTTTGACGCGGTGTACGTCGGAAGCGGAGCCGGTTTGCCGACGATGACGGGCATCCCCGGCGAAAACGCCGTGGGCGTTTACAGCGCCAATGAATTTTTAACCCGCGTAAACCTGATGCAGGCCTATAAGTTCCCGGCGACGGATACGCCCATTCAGGTGGGCAGACGCGTAGCCGTGCTGGGCGGCGGCAACAGCGCGATGGACGCGGCCCGCTGTGCCATGCGCCTGG
>ERZ779737.2433-NODE-2433-length-12218-cov-2.200773_pt1 | contig 12218 bp, 6 predicted proteins | sample MGYA00511889_ERZ779737 | MGnify/ENA primary metagenome ERZ779737 (study PRJEB29588, sample SAMEA2163575) | human gut metagenome | biome: human gut; feature: human-associated habitat; material: faeces | place: Denmark | collected 2008/2010 ...
GGAGCTGGGTGATAACCTGACCCGGCAGAAAGGAACCGAACGTCGTGAACCTGGGTTGGTAGACAAGAAGTGATTTTTTGTTTAACATAAATTTAATATTATGAATGTGACAAAAATATTGATCCCGTTAACTTTTGTCGGTGTTTGGTCGTTTGGGGGATGTTCTTCGGTACCAAAAGAACCGGAACGCCCCAATATTCTGTTTATCCTTTCGGATGATCATACCTCACAAGCTTGGGGTATATATGGAGGTATCTTGGGCGATTATGTGAAGAACGAGAATATCAAACGTTTGGCGGATGAGGGTTGCGTATTGGATAATTGCTTTTGTACAAATTCGATATCGGTTCCAAGCCGTGCGTCGATTGTGACAGGAGCTTATAGTCATAAGAATGAGGTCTATACCTTGTCGGATGGTTTGGCTCCAGGAAGCGACAACATCGCCAAGCGGATTCAGGCGGGAGGTTACCAGACTGGTTTGTTCGGGAAATGGCACCTGAAAAGCAAACCGGAAGGTTTTGACGATTTCGCTGTTTTTCATGACCAAGGTGATTATTTCGATCCAATATTCAAGACTCCGGATAATTGGGTCGATGGGAAAAATGTTGGAGAACAGATTGAGGGTTTCTCAACGGATATCGTGACGGACAAGACAATCAAATGGATCAAGCAGCGTGACAAGAAACGTCCTTTCATGGCTTGCTGCCATTTTAAGGCTACTCATGAGCCGTGGCATTTCCCGGAACGGATGCGGCATATTTATGATGGTGTGACTTTTCCCGAACCAGAGAACTTGTTGGATTTTGAAGGAAAGGAATCCGGCCGTACATTTCCTGGACAAAATTTGGAGATATTAGGAGAGCGTTGGGAAAAGTCTCCCGCTGGTTCTAACCGTTATCCTGAATTGCCTTTCCAATGCTCAAACTTGGAGCCGGTTGAGGCACGTCGTGCGATATATCAGAAATTTATGCGTGATTATTTGCGCTGTGGGGCCACCATTGATGATAATATCGGTCGCTTACTCCGTTTCCTTGACGAGGAGGGCTTGAGTGATAATACGATCGTGGTTTATGTAGCGGACCAGGGTTATTTCTTGGGAGAGCATGGCCTGTTTGATAAACGCATGATGTATGAGGAACCTTTACGAATGCCGTTCGTGATTCGTTATCCTCGTGAGATTCCGGCGGGGACTCGTAACAAGGATATGATCTTGAATATAGATTTTGCCTCCTTACTCGCTGATTATGCGGGTGTAGAAGCGCCAGAATCCTCGCAAGGCCGAAGTTTTCGTAAGAATTTGAGAGGCGAGACACCTTCAGATTGGCGTGAGTCAATGTATTATCGTTATTGGACTCAGCATGTGGTACGTCCCGCACATATCGGTGTCCGTACGGATCGTTACAAGTTGATGTTTCTGTATGGAGATCGGTTGGACATGACCGGCTCGGAGGATAAGACACACACGCCGACTTGGGAATTTTATGACTTACAAGCGGATCCTCGTGAAAATCATAACGCTTATGGTGATCCTCATTATGCGTCGGAGATCAAATCATTGAAAGGGGAACTTTTGCGTTTACGTGAGGAATATGAAGACACAGATGAGGCTCGTCCTCGTATGTTAGAGATCATGAAGGAGTATTGGGATAAGTAATCTGAATTGTAAAAAGCTGGAATGATCCCCTGGCAGAATGAGAAGTATAAATAATGTTTAATTAATTGTGAAGGGGAGACTTTTTTCGGAGCTTTGCGAGATTGATAGCGTTTTGTGAGTTAATCTTAAATCTTAAAATCATGACACAAGGAATAAGCAAGCGATTATGTGATTTTAGGGGGCTTTGTGAAAGAAGTCTCTTTCTCCTTCCTCTCTTTATTGTGAATGAGGCCACCGCAAAGGATCAGGGGCGGCCGAATATTTTATGTATCACTTGCGAGGATATCAGTCCTCGTTTGGGGTGTTATGGTGATCGGGTCGCTAAGACTCCGAATTTGGATGCGTTCGCTGAGAGCGCGATCCGGTTATCTCATATGTATACGACTGTGGGAGTAAGCGCTCCGAGTCGTTCGGCGTTGATCACGGGAATGTATCCATCCGCGATCGGATCAAATTATATGCGCAATTTTACCCAGCCGGAATTGATGCCAGAAGGGATTTCGCCTTATCAGGTGGTGTTGCCGGAGGGTGTTAAGTGTTATACGGAATTCATGCGGGCGGCCGGTTATTACTGTACGAATAATGTGAAGACCGATTATCAATTTGATTCGCCATTGACCGCTTGGGATGAGCTGGGGCGTGACGCGCATTGGAAACATACGCCAAAAGGAATGCCTTTCTTTTCCATATTTAACTTGGAGGTGACTCATGAAAGCCGGGTGTGGTCTCGGGCGGACCAGCCGCTTGTGGTCTCGCCTGATGAGATTGAGGTACCGCCCTATTTCCCGGACGATCCGGTTATTCGTCGGGATATGGCGGTGATGTATAGTAATATCTATGAGATGGACCGTCAGTTCCAGGCGTTGGTGGATGAGCTGAAAGCCGCTGGAAAGTGGGAGAATACGATTATCATTTGGTATTCGGATAATGGCGGTCCGTTGCCCCGAGAAAAACGGGCGATTTATGAAAGTGGAATGCTGGTGCCTTTTATGATCCGTTTTCCGGACGGTTATCGTGCTGGTGAGGTGGAGGAACGGATGTGCATGTTCCCTGATATCCCGGCGACGATCCTTTCGTTGGCGGGAATTTGTCCTCCGGATTATATGCAAGGCAAGCCTTTTTTAGGAAAATATGCGGAGGCAACACCTAGAGAGTATGTTTATGGCGCCCGAAACCGGATGGATGAGCAGGTTGACAAGCAAGGCGCGGTCCGTGATCGTCGCTTCCGTTATGTGCGTAACTATAATCCGGAGCGCTCAAACTACAACCCGAACGCTTACCGGCTACAGATGCCGATGATGCGTCGCATGATCGAGTTGCTGCAAAGGGATAGTCTTAATGAGGCGCAGATGCGTTGGTTCGTGGCGCCCCGTGGCGAGGAGGAATTCTATGACGTGCAGAATGATCCATATGAGTTGCATAACTTGATCGGTGATCCTCGTTATGCGGCGGATATCGATCGTCTGCGTAAGGAATTGGACCGTTGGATTGATGAGGATTGCCCAAGATGGCGGCAGACAGAGTTGGAAAATCAGGAGATGATGTGGCCAGGCGCCCGGCAACCTCATTTGCGGAAACCGGTTTGTGTGAAAACGAAAGCGGGTGTTGTTGTGGAGTCGGAGGATAAGGGTGTCTCTTTCGCTTACCAGGTTAATGGGAAAGGATATACGGAAAAGCATTGGTTTCTGTATACCGGTCCGGTCAAGCTCCGGAAAGGAGACCGGTTGAGCGTGGTGGCGGTTCGTGCGGGAATGAAGAATAGTGAGATAGTGGAGTACATTAATAAATAAGACGATATTCCTGAGTTATCTTTAATCAACCGTCTTAATTAAGAATCGTGTGAATTGAGAAGCCGCGAAACACTTTTGGGCCTCTTCTTTTAATGAGGCATGAAAGTGGTCGCGGCTTGTTCTTTCGATCTTGTCGTATCGAATAATGCGGTTTTGACAATTTGTCAAAAGTGACGCTAACTTTCATTTTGTCAAAACAACTCCCTTTTCCTGGCGATATTTCGGGTAGGGATGCGGAATGGTTGGAAATAACGGATTCTGATGAGGTTTGGAAATGTGCTGTTGCTCTTTATTTCCCTTGTTGTTGTCTTTCTTGATATTGTTGTTGGGGTATTTCTGTTAAAATGATTCGCTGTATGGCTTGGTATGAGTAAAAATGATATTGTGCAAAGAGGCGGAAATAGTGCCGGAAAAACTCTTTTAAAATGTTAAATTCAGGTCGGATAGCCGTTTGAAGTCGAGACAAACGTTCGTGTCAGGCGATACGATTGGTCGTACCTATGAACGCGTACGTACTTATTTGCCGCAAGCAACGTATGTGTGCGTTTTTATCTTCGGAGGAAACCGCGCTTTCCTTCGGATAAACCGCGATTTTCCTTCGAAGAAAAGGTCCATTTTGTTCGGAGAAAATAGGAAATGGCTCTTAGGGAAGGCCTGATTCTTTATTTTTGGATGTTTTTTGCGTAAAATAGCTGTTATTGAAATGATAGGGATTGGATAAAAACGTCATTAAATCTCTTGTTTCCCTGTTATTTTGTCTTTGGGTTATTTGGTGGTTGGGGATGCTTTTTTAACAGGGAAAAGATCAAGGTCATGTTTGAGTATATTGGGTCGGTTGGCATGAATAAATCTCTTTTGGGATAGATCCGATATGAAATTTTGGAGTAGTTCCCTTGATTTTAGGGATGATAATTAGGCTTTTTCTTGGAAAAAACATACCTTTGCTTCATGTTACGAATAGTAGGTCATATCGAGAGTTTGCTGTTGAGGAATGATTGCGTGATTATTCCCCGATTCGGCGGTTTCGTCTTGCGTGAGGGGCTGGCTTCTTTTGAGGAGACGGGCGCCCTGTTCTGTCCGCCCCATAAAGAGATCTCTTTCAATACCAATTTGAGGCATACGGATGGCTTGTTGGCCGAGTCGTATATGCAAGTCTATGATGTGGATTACGGTAACGCTTCCGAGATGTTGGAACGGGATGTTGAGGCCTTGGAGAAATGTTTGCGTGAGGAGAAATGCCTGGATTGTGGAAAGATCGGCTCTTTCCGTTTAGGGGATGAGGGGCAATTGATCTTTACGCCGGGAGAGTCGGCCTTGTGGAACGCCTCGTTCTATGGATTGGAAACTTATCATTTCCCGAAATTGGCGCCTCTGCCTGCCGAGAAGCCGGAAATGTGGGTAGAGACGCGAAAGCCGGAAAAGGATGTGATATATATTCCGGTGAATCGACGCCTCCTGCGGGTTGTTGCCGGAGCGGCGGCGGCTTGCGCGTTGTTTTTCTTGGTGTCAACGCCAGTCAAGGAGGTCAATCCTGCCGCTTATACGGCCAGTTTCGTGCCTCGTGAGATGATGGCGGTTTCGATGATGCGAACGGATGTCCCGAAAGAGGAGGCTGTCGCTCTTGCCAGTGCGGAAACAACTGGTGAGGTAAAAGATGAGCCGGTGATGGGAAATGGCACCTGAAGCGGAACCTGCAGAGAAGGTAGAAGTGGCGAAAGCTCCTGAAGTTAAGACCGTGCCTGCCGTCAAACAGAAGATGTTCCATATTATTATCGCCAGCTTCCCGAACGAGCAACAGGCGGACGAGTATATCTCGACGGTTGATCGCCAGGTTTGTACGGGTGTGGATAAGATTACGCGTGATGGCAAGTGCCGGGTTTATGCGGCTCGTTTCGATAATCGGGAAGAGGCTGAGCGCTATCAGGCGGCGCTGCGTAAACATGAGAAGTATAAGGACGCCTGGTTGTTTATCAGCCGGTAAGCGTTTTGTGGCCTCTTGCTTAACCGAACATTTTTCCCGTGGATTTTCAATTAGATACCGATAACCTGGAATTTCAGGATGCCCTGCGCTTGATTACGCACACACGGCAGTCGGTTTTTTTGACGGGTAAGGCGGGTACCGGAAAATCTACCTTCCTGAAATATATCTGTCAGCATACGAAAAAGAAGCATGTTGTCCTGGCCCCGACCGGGATCGCGGCGATTAATGCGTGTGGTGCTACTTTGCACTCTTTTTTCAAGTTGCCATTTCGGCCCATGTTGCCTGATGACCCGGATCTGAGTCTGAAGAATGGGCGTATCTTCGATTTTTTCAAGTACAGGAAGGATCATCGCAAACTGATCGAGGAGGTAGAGTTGATCATCATCGACGAGATATCGATGGTGAGGGCCGATATTATCGATTGTGTAGACCGGATCCTGAGGGTCTATTCCGGCAATATGCGTTTGCCTTTTGGCGGGAAGCAGCTTTTGTTCGTGGGCGACGTGTTCCAGTTGGAACCGGTCGTGCCGTCAGACCAGAAGGAGATCTTGAGCCTCTTTTATCCCAATCCCTTTTTCTTCTCGGCCCGGGTCTTTTCCGAGATCCACTTGGTGCCAATCGAGCTGCGTAAGGTCTATCGCCAGACAGATCCTGTCTTTATCGGCGTGCTCGACAAGATACGTCAGAATCGGGCGGGGCATTCGGATCTGGCCGTGTTGAACGCTTGTTGCTTTCCCCATTTTGAGCCGGCCAACGAAGATATGTATGTGACGTTGGCTACCCGTCGTGATCAGGTAGATTATATTAATGAGAAAAAACTGGCCGAGTTGCCTGGCGAGGAGTTCGTGTCGAAAGGGAAGATTGAGGGTGATTTCCCGGAGTCTTCTTTACCGACCTTGTTGAATCTCTCTCTCAAGGAGCATGCGCAGGTCATATTCATAGATAACGATCATGAGCGTCGTTGGGTGAACGGGACGATTGGTATGGTCTCGGGCATCGACCCGGAAGGGCATGTTTATGTGCTCTTGGAGAATGGAATCGAGCATTTGGTGGAGCCGACCTCCTGGCGGAATTATAAGTATCGTTATAATGAGAAGGAGAAACGGATCGAGGAGGAGATTGTCGGGACTTTCGAGCAGTTGCCGATCCGTTTGGCTTGGGCGATCACGGTGCATAAGAGCCAAGGCTTGACTTTCAGCCGTGTCGTGGTGGATTTGACCGGAGGCGTTTTTGCCGGAGGGCAGACCTATGTCGCCTTGAGCCGTTGTACGTCGTTGGAGGGATTGGTCTTGCGGGAACGGATTTCTCCCCGGGATATCTTTATCCGGAAAGAGATTGTGGCCTTTAGCTCGATCTTTAATGATCGGGGATTGATCGATCGCTGCCTGGAGGAGAGTGAGGCGGAGCTGGCTTATGGCAGGGCCGCGGAGGCTTTCCGGAAGGGTGACATGAAAGAGGCGGTCGAGTCGTTCGCCCGGGCGGTCGCCAAACGAAATGAATTGGGTGATCCGAAAGTGCAGCGCCTGCTCCGGTTGAAATTGGAGTCTATCAACAGCCTGAAAGGACAAATCAAGGCATTGAGGCAGGAGATGAGTGATATGCGTGAGGCGCAAAAGAGTTTCGCTCATGAGTATTATCTGATGGGAAATGAGTGTGTCACAAAAGCACGTGACCCGCAAGCCGCCTTGCGTTGTTTCGACAAGGCCCTGAAGCTTGACCCGACCTTTGTCGACGCTCTGGTCCGTAAGGGCGTTACGCTTCTCGACATCGGTGAGGATTATGAGGCGCAGGTCTGCCTGAATGAGGCTTGCCGTCTGAGTCCGACCTCGTTCAAAGCCTTCTATAATCGGGGAAAATGCCGCCTGCGATTGCGCTATCACGATGAGGCCGTCGCCGACTTGATTCGGGCTGTCAAGCTGAAACCAAAACATATCGCCGCGCACGAGTATTTGGCGGATGCCTACGAGGCCGTAGGCGAGCAAGAGCTGGCCGAAGGGCAACGGGCGATCGCCGAGGCGTTACGGCGGGAGAAGGGGAAAGGATAACTGCTTGCTTATTCCGATCCAGTTTCGTAAATTTGTGCGTTATCGGAAAAAAGTGAGTAATGAAACAGTATCTTGAATTACTGGATCGGGTTTTGACAGAGGGTGTTAAAAAGGAAGATCGCACGGGAACGGGTACCATCAGTGTTTTTGGTCATCAGATGCGATTCAACCTGGAAGAGGGTTTCCCGTTATTGACCACCAAGAAACTGCATCTCAAATCGATCATTTATGAATTATTATGGTTCTTAAGAGGCGACACGAACGTGCATTATCTTCAGGAGCATGGCGTGCGTATCTGGAATGAGTGGGCCGACGCAAATGGCGACTTGGGTCATATCTACGGTTATCAATGGCGCTCATGGCCTGATTATAAAGGTGGCTCAATCGATCAGATCCAGGAGGCGATTGACACGATTAGGCATAATCCCGACTCGCGACGGATCATTGTCAGTTCGTGGAACGTGGCGGATTTGGATAATATGAATTTGCCGCCTTGTCACGCTTTCTTCCAGTTTTATGTCGCTAACGAACGATTGAGTCTTCAATTGTATCAACGCAGTGCGGATATTTTCTTGGGCGTACCTTTTAATATCGCCTCGTATGCCTTGTTGCTGATGATGATGGCGCAGGTGACCGGTCTGAAAGCGGGAGATTTTGTCCATACCTTAGGTGACGCGCATATTTACAATAATCATATTGAGCAGGTCAAGCTTCAGCTGACACGTGATCCTCGGCCGCTTCCCCGTATGGAGATCAATCCGGAGGTGAAAGACCTGTTCGCTTTCCGTTACGAGGATTTTACATTGACGGGATATGATCCGCATCCACATATCAAGGGTGAGGTATCGGTGTAAAAGATGTCGCCCAGAAAAGGATGGCGGGTGATTAACAGTTTGGATAGTTGAATATAATACATAGGAGTATGAGTAAGATTACGATTATCGCGGCGATCGCCGAGAACAACGCGATTGGCAAGAACCAGCAATTGCTGTGTCATATGCCAGCCGATATGAAACGATTTAAGGAGTTGACAACTGGTCATGCCGTGATCATGGGCCGCAAGACTTTTGAGTCGTTGCCTCACGCTTTGCCCAACCGCAAGAACGTGGTGCTGACAACCTTGCCCGAGGCGGTCTTTATGGATAGTTTCGCATGCGAATCAATGGGAACAGCATTGGATTTGTGTGAGAAAGAGGATGAGATCTTTATTATTGGCGGAGCGTTGGTCTATCGTCAGGCTTTGCGAATTGCCGACAGGATGTTGATTACACGTATCCATCACGAGTTCAAGGATGCGGATGCCTTCTTCCCGGTCGTGAATTGGGACTTGTGGGAAGAGACCGAACGTGAGGATTTTCCGGCCGACGACAAGAATCCTTATCCCTACTCTTTCGTAACTTATATGCGTAAGAAGTAAATATTAACGCATCGTTCACAACTTTTTGCTCTTTCTTCGTGTCTATGTAAGAAAAGGGAAACGTTTCCCTTTGATATGATTACGATACTAATCAATAGGCATAGATATGAAGACAAGAGCATTTTTTATGGGGATATTTATCCTTATGGGATTGTCCCTATTCCTGTTTTTAGCCAGGGCCGCTATGAGTCCTGCCACCTGCGGTTTGCCTCCTCAGGAGCAACTTACCCCGACTGTGATCAAAGGTTTTATCTCCCAAATGAAAGAACAATTGGAGAAAGATAACAGTCAGTTCCCCGAGTTGATCCTTCGGTTGGAGAAATATACCTCGAATTTGGATAGTTCGGCTTATCGGGCTGTTTTAAGTTCCATGATTGCTGAGATGTATCAGAACCAATACCGTCAGGATCGTTGGAAGATCGACCAACGGACCGAGTTGGGTGATTATGTACCTGATGATATCCGTGAATGGACAACTGGATTGTTTGAACGGAAAATAGGTGAGCAACTTGCCCTCTCTCTCAAGCCTGAGGATTTATTGCGGCAAACCTCTCTTGCCGCTTATCAAGAGATTCTGGATACTAAGGATTATACGGAGAGCCTTTACCCTTCGCTTTATGATTTCCTGATGGATCGGGCAATACGGATCCAGCCGTCCGTGTCGTTGTATGACCAATGGCTTCTTTCCTTGAATGAGCGTCATTTGCGTGAGCTTTATGTTGATGTTGCCTTGAAGAGATTGGCTTTCCTGAATAGTCAGGGAGAATTGGATGATGAGCGTTATTGGTCTGATCTGCTAGGCTTGGAGGCGACTAATTCCGGATCGTTGGCGCTTATCCCGATTTATCTCGCTCAGATTGATCATTTGAATGGACAGGAGTGGCGAGTGGAACCGGAGGAAAGGGATTCCGTAATTGCCAGACGATATGGGATCATCCAAAAGGCAGTCCGTCAATTTCCGGATGAGCCAAGGGCGAATGAGTTACGTAACCAGTTGATGGCAATGGAAAATCCGACGATTCAGGTAAACCATAATTGGCAAGTTTATCCCGGTGAGTCTTTGGATTTGCGTATCGAATATAAAAACACGCCGAAATTGGTGGTCCGTTTGTACGAGAGCTTGGCGAATCCTGAGGATCGTATGATTTATAATCAGGAGGATAAAAAGAAATATAGGGGAAAATTGGTTGATGAGGCGACGTTCGAGATGTTTTCGCCGGATGTTTTCCTGTCTAGAGATACAATCCTTTCTGTCCCTGTGAAGAAGCTGGGTTTATATGAGCTCGAAGTTTCGACACCGGATGGAAAGGTCAAGGTTTGTGACCGTTTTAGCGTGAGTCGTTTAGCTATGGTGGTAAAGGCCGGACCGGATAATACAGAGGCAATCGTAACTGATTTCAGGTCTGGCAAGCCAGTAGCGGGAGCATCGGTCTACAGTTATAAATATGATAAGGATAAAGGGGCTGTTCTGCTGAATGAGGTAAAGACGAACTCATTGGGCGTGGCTCGTTTGGTGGATCTCGATGCGGCTGCCATACGTCCGGCAATCGGAGAGGATCGTTATTCAATGTGTTCGAATTCCGGATTGCGTTATTATGCTTACACGCCTGAGGAGGTGGATTATTCGATTAGCCTTTTTACGGACAGGGGTATTTATCGGCCTGGACAGACACTCTATTTTAAGGGAATAGTCTATAATACGGATCGTGATCATCCGAGGGTAATTCCGGATCGGGCTGTGAAGGTGATCCTTCGGGACGCTAATGGAAAGGAGGTCGCTACCCGTGAGCTTCGGAGTAATGGCTTTGGTTCGTTCAATGGTGAGTTTACTTTACCTAAGAGTGGCTTGAACGGAGTTTATCGGATTGAGGTGGAGCGTTATTCTGCCTCCTTCCGGGTTGAGGAGTATAAACGTCCTTCGTTCCATTTGGATTTCCAGCCTTTAGCTGATGAGGTGGTTTATAATCGTCCGCTTCGTTTGGAAGGAACGGCGATGACCTATTCCGGTGTGGCCTTGTCTGAGGGAATGGTGAAATGGCGCATACGTAAGCGACCGCTTTGGTGGCGTTCTTCCTATTTTGTCCAAAAGGCGGAGCGTCAGGTAGCGGCGGGCGAGGTCGCGCTATCGGCGGATGGCAAATTCCAGATCCTGTTTACGCCGGAACGTGAGAAGGGTGCGTTTGATGTGCTTTCCCTGGATCATTATGAGGTGATCGCTACATTGACCGATAGTAAGGGTGAGAGCCAGGAGGCTCACTACTCTTTCTCCGTGAGTGATAATGGTATGTATCTTACCTTGGATATGGCCGATAAAATGGTTCGCGACTCGGCGGTGATTACGGTTAAGGCTTCGACAGTTAATGGTGAGCCAGTGGCGGCTAAAGGAAATTATACGCTCTATTTACTGGAGGATAAGCGAGTGAAACCGGATAATAATGGAGGTCCAGTTATTTATCCGATCCGTAAGATGGTTCGTACGGGGCAGTTTACGGCGGATACGCCGATTTCTTCATTGGTAACGCCGGATATGGAGAGTGGTCGTTATCGGATTGAGGCACGTGCTTTCGACCGGAATGGCAAGCAGGTAGAGGTGAAACGGGATTTTATTCTCTATGATTTGGCGGATAAACGACCGCCGGTCTTTTCGGAAACATGGTTGTTGTGCCAGCAGACGACTTGCGCTGTGGGCGAGGAGGTCCGTTTCCTGTTTGGAACCTCTTTCAAGGATACATATGTCTATTATGAGATGTATGATAGGACGGGAAAGACATTGAGTCGTGAGCTGCTTCGGATGAGTGATGAGAACCGGCAATTCACGTTCCCTTATGAGGAACGGTTTGGCGAGGGCGTAACGGTGTCCTTATGGTTCGTGAAGGAGCAACGGCTCTATCAGGAGTCGATCGGGATTCGCTTGCGGAGACCGGATCGGCAACTGACGATTCGCCCGGTTACCTTTAGGGATCATTTATTGCCTGGAAGTCAGGAATCGTGGACTTTCCAGATCAAGGATGCGGATTCCGCTTTTGTGGAGTCGGAGGTTTTGGCTAGCCTTTATGACGCGTCGTTGGATGCGATCCATTCGTCGGTTTGGAGTTTCTCGCCGGTTTCCTATGTCCGGTTGTCTCAGTCTCGATTGATGACGGGTAATAATTTCTCTACCCATTCCGAATATGGGGCTGCGGAAATGAGGTTTGTGGATGTCCCTGTTGTAAAGAGGGTCGATCTGGAGTGGCAAGGAGTACTTTCGTTGGGTTATTTATATACGAGCACGAATCAGGTATTTCTTACAGGAGGCTTGCGTGTAAGAGGTGCGGCCGCTCCTCCGGTGGCT
>ERZ779737.2435-NODE-2435-length-12216-cov-3.184113_pt1 | contig 12216 bp, 15 predicted proteins | sample MGYA00511889_ERZ779737 | MGnify/ENA primary metagenome ERZ779737 (study PRJEB29588, sample SAMEA2163575) | human gut metagenome | biome: human gut; feature: human-associated habitat; material: faeces | place: Denmark | collected 2008/2010 ...
GGCGGCCGCCTGCCATTCGGTTACGGGCGCGCCGCGTTCCAGCGTAAGCGTTAAAAATTCATTCTGCAGCAGAGCGGTGCGTCCGGCGGCGGGCGGAACGGCAAAAATAGAACGCACGAGCGCGGGCGAAGAAGCCCCCTTGGCCACCTGCTCCCGCACCGATTCGGCCGGCAGCATAACGGACACCTGTTTTTGTACCTGGGACAATACGGCAGATTCCACCCGGCTCCCCTTTACCAGCGGCGCACGCACGGCGGAAACGGACGGCACGGAAACGGCCGCGCCCGAAACGCGCAGGCCCGGCGCATACCGCAGCCCCGCCGCACTTACGCGGCCGGCGGCCGGAATGGATTTTTCCGCCCCGCTGCCCAGCGCTTTAATCACCGTCCCGACGTTTTTAGCGGGCACCTGCGCCGAAGCCGCCCCGCAGATCACAAGGCCCGTCAATGCACATAAAAATTTTTTCATCCGTATCATCCTTTTGCGTAAAATTCTTTATTTTATTATGCTAAATCCCCGCTATACAAACAAGGGCCATTGGCCCTATACGCCCGGGCCAATGGTCCTATATAAAGATGGGTCCCGTTTTACAGCGCGGCCAGCTTTTCGGCCAGCGGGTTTAACGCTTCTTCGCGCACGAACTCAATGCGTCCCTCGTCCGCCGCGCGCGCCGCGGCAGGGTTTAACGGCAGGCGCACCACGGGGGAAAGGTCAAACGCTTTGCCCATTTCCGCCGCGCGGCCGGGGCCGAAGAGCTCAATTTCTTTCCCGCAGTCCGGGCATTTTAAATAGCTCATATTCTCCACCAGCCCCAATACGGGCACGTTCATCATTTTAGCCATTTTAACGGCTTTGCCCACAATCATCTGCACCAGTTCCTGCGGAGAAGACACAATCACAATGCCGTCCACCGGCAGGGATTGGAACACCGTCAGCGTTACGTCCCCGGTGCCGGGCGGCATATCAATAAACAAATAATCCACGTCCTGCCAGATAACGTCCGTCCAAAACTGTTTGACCGTACCCGTAATCAGCGCGCCGCGCCAGATGACGGGGTCCGTCTCGTTTTCCAACAGCAGGTTAAGCGACATCACCTGCACGCCGCCTTGGCTGGACACGGGGTAAATACCGTCCTGGTCGCCGGTGGCGCGTTCGTGAATGCCGAACATTTTAGGCGCGGACGGCCCGGTAATATCCGCATCCAGCACGCCGCAGGAATACCCGCGCCGCGTCATTTCCGCGGCCAAAAGGCCCGTTACGAAAGATTTTCCCACCCCGCCTTTTCCGCTCACTACGCCGATGACGTGTTGAATGCGGCTTCTCAAATGCGGTTTGTCTTTGGGCATTTCGCCCGGTTTGCGGCTCGCGCAATTGGCACCGCAGGAAGAACAATCGTGCGAACAATTTTCGCTCATTTGGAACTCCTTTCAATTAAATTAAAATTTTCATCCGCCAGCCCCCACAGGGCCATTTTTCCGCCCGGCAGGAGTTTCACCGCCGCGTAGCGGGCGTTTTCAAATTTCTTGCCGGTGCCTTCCTGAAAGAAATACTGCCGGGGCACCAAATACTCTTTGCCGCGCGTGCGGACGGATACCGCCTCGCCGCCGGGCTGACGGGAGAGCACCCGATTCTCCCCCAAATACAAAACGTCTTCGTCCGACGCGACCGGCTCGGCTTCAAAATCGTAAAAAAGCGTCATATAATCGCCCAGCAAAAACGCGCGCGGATCCCGCGGCGCGATTTTTAAATACGCCGCCGGGGCCCGTTCAATTTGGGCGTACAGGTTCCACGCCCAGCCGGCCAGAAGAGCGGACAACCCCAACGTGCAGAAAAAGAAAATTTTACCGCGCATATTGTTTCACCCCTCTTTTAAGCGCAAAATACGCCGCCAGCGCTGCCAGGCCGGACACCGCCAGCATGCCCGATTTGTACAACAGCGAACCGTCCAAATCGTAATACAGCATAAAGAGCGCGCACGCAAACCAGGCGCTTCCCAGCCACTCCACCATGCGTTCGCGCAGGCCACGCCCCGCGGTCATCACGCACAAGGCGGCAAACGCGCTGAGCCCCAGCATACACGCGGCCAACGCCACCAAAATACACCCCCACCGGCGGCCCTTGGGGGACAGACTTTTCGCCCGGCTGACGGCCCACGCCGCAAGCCCCGCGGCGGGCACCAGCGCCCATGAAAATTTATCCGCGCCGCACGCCGTCCATACACCGCCGACGGCCAAACACGCATACGCCAGCGGACGCAGCCGTACGGAACGAACCGCAAACAGCAGCAGCCCCGCCAGGCACAGCGCCGCGCCCAGCCACGCCGCCGGCTCATCCCACCGTCCCCACAGCGAACCCGCATAGCACGCGAACAATCCCACTGCGGCGGCGGAAAAAATAAAACGGTCCGCCGGCTGTTTAAAAAACGGCCAGCCCGCGGCCGCCACGGCCGCCGCGATGCAGGCGGCAACCAGCAGCTGCGAAGAAGTATCCCCGCTAAAATGCGGATAAAGCCAGGAAAGCACGCCGTAAATCAACAGGCCCTTGCCCGATACCGCAAACATAAAACCAAGCTGGGCCAAAAACGCTTCACCCGCCGATTTGCCGCCTTCCCCCGCGCGCGCCAGCCCGTACCCGAAGGCGGCAAACAGCGCGCCGCACAGAACGGCAAACGCCGACGGAAACGCGGAGTAAAACATCAAAAACATGGTACACATCAGCGCGAGCGAACTGATAAACGCGCCCACAAACAATAATACCAGCACCGCGGGATGCACCGGGGAGGGACGTCCGTCCAGATACTGTTTGACGGCGTCGCGTTTTTCGTCCGGAAGAGACTGTAATAATTCCTGTTCGGTCATTTCGTCCTCCGCATATATTCAATTCCTTTCCAGGCGCCCGCGCCCGCCAGCGCAAATACGCACATAAATACCGGGCTTCCCCATTGATAGGCAAAAACTTCCATCCGCACCAGCCAGCAGCTGACCCACACCGCGGCGCACAGGGCGCTCACGCCCAGCACCATCGGGCTTTTAAATTTCTTTACCGCCAGCCACGCCGCCGCCAGGATAAATACGGCGCATACATAAGAAGGCGTTTGAAACGTGCGCCGCAGCGTATCGTACGCCGCGCAGGAAGTCAGGTAAAACGCGGCGGGAATAAACGCCCACGCGCGGAAATTTTCCGGCCATTTTTTAAGCCAAATACACCCTTCCGTCAGCGCCCAAAACAATACGGCGGAAGCCAGCGCATAGAACCCGCCGGTAAAACCGTATTTGTCTTCGGCAAACATCCCCCACGCCAAAAACGCGCCCAGCCACAGCCAGCGCACGCCCGAAACGGCGGCCAGTACGGCCATCATCACGCTCCAGGCCGCAAACCATTCGTATACGTAAGACTGAAGCTGAAACGCCTGCCCGCATACGGCGGTAAACACGCCGCACAGCACGCCGGCTCCCGCGGCAAAAATCTGCCCGGGTACGGAAGAAGGACCGTATCTCCACACGCCCGCCCCGCACAGCACCAGCCCGGCAAGCGGCAGGCCCAGTTTTAAAAGCAGGCCCATATCCGCCCAGTTATAGGCAAAAAAGCAAATCACCGCCGCCAGCAATAATACACCGCCTAACACAAGCAGCCACCGCAGGCCCCATTCGGCCCACGGTTCGGCCGGCAGCGCGGATACGGCGCGGTCATACTGCGTACGCGAAAGCAGGTTTTCAGCCAGCAAATTATCTAAAACGGATTTATTTATCATACCCCGATTATACAAAATTCCCCCGCCCAACAAAGCCGGCGTAAAAGCTATAATATTAGTATGTCCCTGATACTTTGGCTTATTTTCCCAGCCGCTTTGCTGCTGATATGGTATATGCTGGCCCGCCTGGGGGCGCGCATCGTATTCCGCCCGCAGAAAAAACGCTGGCCGCTGAAACTGCCTTTTGAAAACGTTTCTTTCCCCGCGCCGGACGGACGGATGGTTACGGGCGTGTATCTGCCCGCCCAAAACGCCCGGCCGACCCTGCTGTTTTTCCACGGGAGAGGGGGCAATGTGTCCCACTTTGAAAAGTTCGCACTCGCCTACGCGCCCAAAGGCTACGGGATTTTGATGTTTGATTACCGGGGCTTCGGCCTGTCCCAGGGGAGTCCGTCCCAAAAAACGGTGTTTGAAGACGCGCAGGCCGCCGCGCGCTATTTGATGAGCGTAAAAAAAATCCGCCCGCAGGACATCGTGCTCTACGGCCATTCGCTGGGCAACGCGCCCGCGCTGTTTACGGCGCAGCGCCTGGAAAAATTCCCTTTTAAAGCGCTGGTTTTACAAAGCCCCTTTTTAAGCGCGCCCGCCATGGCCGCCTGCCTGTGGACGCACACCTACGAACCCAATTCGCTCACTTACCGCCTTATTTCCGCGTTCGCCGCGCCGTTTTTACACCTGAACCGTTTTGACAATACGCGCCCCGCCGCGCATATCCGCCGCCTGCCCGTGCTCGTGTGCATGAGCCGCGCAGACGCCACCATCCCCTGGCGCATGAGCGCGCGGCTGGCGGATGCCGTTCCGCACGCCAAACGCTTTCTGTCTCCGTCGGGCGGACACGACGAATTCGCCTGGGCCGCCCGGGCGGCGGACGGATTTATTAAAAACCTTCCTTAAAAAGTGTTTTTATGATACTATAATTCGTGGAGAGAAAATCCTGAACTATGCGCAAATATATTCCTACTATACTGCTGGTGGTGCTGCTGGGCGGCTGGGCGTTGTTTTTTGACCGGGTGACGGACCATTTAATTTTTGAACCGACCGACCAGGTCTACACGCTCCAACTGCCTTTTGAAGAAGTTACCTTCCCCGCCAAAAACGGGCAGAAGCTCCACGCGCTGTATCTGCCCGCCAAAGAAGGCAAACCCACGATTTTATTTTTCCACGGCAACAAATACAATGTGTACAGTTTTCAGGATTTCGCCCGCCCGTACGCCGAAAAAGGCTACGGCGTTTTTCTGTTTGACTACCGGGGCTACGGCAAGAGCGAAGGCTCCCCCTCCGAAAGCCATTTGTATGAGGACGGCTCCTCGGCCCTGTTCCACCTGATGCTGAAGGAAAAAATCTTCCCGCAGGACATTGTGCTGTGGGGCTTTTCGCTGGGCAACGCCCCCGCGCTGTACGTAGCCTCCACCTACGACAAACTGCCTTTTAAAGGCGTCATCCTGCAAAGCCCGTTTACCAATATGGCCGATATGGGTTTTTATATGCTCTCGCAGCGCTACGACGGCACCGCCGCGGCCACCATTCTGCCTATTTTCTTAAAACCGCTTTTGTGGCACAAAAATTTTGACAATACCCGCCTGATCGGCCGCGTCCGCGCGCCGATGCTTATCGGGTTCTCGCGGCTGGACCGCACGATACCCTGGACGATGAGCCGCGCCCTGGCCGCCAAATCGCCCCGGGGCACCCAGCAGTTTCTCTCGCCCGCGGGCACGCATCACAGCTTTGAATGGTTTGAGTCCGAAGCGCTCCGCTTTTTGGAATCCTTAGACAACGGCGGGAAATCCTCCACGCTGGCCTCGGTAAACACCACCCCCGCCGGGAAAAGCTGAGCCGCCCGCGCCTAAAACGGCCGCCCTATCGGCAAGCCGCCCCGATTTTTTGTATAATAAGTACAGACGCCTGAGGCCCGCCACTCGCGGGCGGCGTAATTTGGAGAGGTGTGTGAGTGGTTGAAACAGCAGGTCTCGAAAACCTGTAAACCGCAAGGTTTCGAGGGTTCAAATCCCTCCCTCTCCGTAGAAATTTAAAACCCCGCGAAAGCGGGGTTTTTGATTTCTAAAGAGAGAGTAGAGCGGCATAAACTGCTTTATGCCGCGTCGGGATTTGAAAGCCGGAGCTTTATGCGAGTTTTGCCGTCAGGCAAAGGCGAGCATGGCGAGGCGGGGCCGCGAGCGCCGAGGGTCAACGAGGCGACTTGTGGCCAAATCCCTCCCTCTCCGCCGGCATTTAGAATATATACACACAGCAAACTTTTCCCCCCGCGGACAACATTCCCTGTCTTCATTATGTCTGTTTAACCTGTTCTGCTACGGCCAATTTGTTAAAATATATAAGATGAACAAACTTAAAACCATTTTCTTCGGAACGCCCGATTTATCCGTTCCTTACCTGGAACTCTTGCACCAAACCACGGACGTTCAGCTCGTCGTTACGCAGGCCGACAAACCGCGCGGGCGCGGCATGGAAATCACGCCCTGCCCCGTCAAAAAGCGCGCGCTGGAGCTGGGCCTGCCCGTGTTGTCGCCCGAAAAACTCAAAGACGATTTTGACAAAATCGCCGCCGTTCCGTTTGATTTGGGCGTCGCCGTGGCGTACGGCAAAATTTTTCGCCCCAATTTTTTGGAACTGCCCAAACTCGGCATTTTAAACGTCCACTTTTCGCTCCTGCCCCGTCTGCGCGGCGCGGCCCCGGTGCAGCAGGCCCTTATACAAGGGTATACCCGCACGGGAATTTCCGTTTTCTGGATTCGCCCCGGCATGGACGACGGCCCGCTGTTTCTTCAAAAAGAGTGCGACATCTTGCCGCAGGACGACGCGCACACCCTGTTTGCCAAACTCATCCCGCTGGGACTGGAAGGGCTGAAAGAAACGCTCGCGCAAATTGCTTCGGGCAGTATCGTCCAAACGCCGCAGGAAGGCGAACCGACCCTCGCGCCCATGCTTCAAAAAGAAGACGCTCTCCTGCGCCCCGCCCTGCTTAGCGCCAAAGAACTAAACGACCGCGCGCGCGGACTGGCCTGCGGCCCCAAGCCCAAGGTTCCGTTTACGCATAACGGCAAAACGGAGTGGCTCCAGCTGGTCCGCACGGAACTTGCACCAGCCCAAGAGGACAGACCGGCGGCGGCCGGCTCCGTTCTTTTAATTGAAAGAAACCGCGGAATTTTAGTAAAATGTAAAGAAGGAAGCATATGGTTTAAAGAGGTACACCCCGCCGGGAAAAAACCCATGGCCGCAGACGCGTTTGCAAACGGACGCGGGCTGAAGGCCGGCGACGGGGCGTTTATAGAATAATGTCCGCACAAAACGACCAAAATTTTGAAGATTTTTTAAAAAAAACCAAAAAATCCGGCCGCACCAAATGGATTGTCGCGGGGCTGATTGCCGCGTTTTTCGCCGCGCTCATCTTTGTTTCTATTGACTGGGTGTTCGGCGCGCTGGTGCATACCCGCAAAGAAGTTACGGTGCCGGACATCACTAAAAAATCCATCACCCAGGCGCTGGATATGCTGGCCGCCAATAACCTGGCCATCAAACAGGCGGGCGTGGAATTTGCGCAAAACGTGCCCCCGGGCTCCGTCCTGCGTCAGCTGCCCTCCGCCGGTTCCACCGTGCGCGAAGGCCGCGTCATCCGCGTGTGGATCAGCCAGGGCGACGAAATGGTTTTCGTGCCCAACACCGTGGGGACCGATTTAAGAAGCGCCCAGCTGGCCGTGCGCCAGGCGGGGCTGCTGGTGGATAAAGTGGACAATGCCTACTCGCTCACCTACGAGAAAGGCCTTATCGTCGCCCAAACCCCCAAGGCGGACAGCATGGTGCAAAAAGGCGAAAAAGTGTCGCTCGTGCTTTCCAACGGCACGCCGCCGGCCAGCGTGGTGCTGGTGCCCAACTTCAAGAGCAAAAAACTGGCCGAAGCCACTTTGTGGGCAAGCTCGCAAAACATCAATTTAATCATTAAAGAAGACGCGTCTTCCGTGTTCCCCAACGGCACCATCGCCGAGCAGCGCCCGGCGGCGGACAGCCAGATTGCGCCCGGGACGAACCTGGAAGTCATCGTCAGCCGCCGCCAAACGGCCAATGACGAAAAAACCTATCACCTCCATTACGAAATGCCGCAGGGCAAAAACGCCAGCCGCGTGCGCGTAACGGTGGAAGACGCAACGGGCGACAACGAAATTTTGAACGAAACCAAGCAGCCCGGCTCCAAGATTGACCTGGAAATCCCGTACACGGACCAGGCCGCGGTGCGCGTGTTTGTAGACGGCATCCTGGTGCGCGAAAGAGAACTGCAATGATAAAAACTTCCAAAATGCCCGCCGCAAATGGTAAAATATCTATTGCGCCTTCCATTCTGTCGGCCGATTTGTTTCGCTTGGGCGAGGAAGTAAAATCAGTGCAGGACGGCGGAGCGGACTGGCTGCATGTGGACGTGATGGACGGGCACTTTGTGCCGAATTTAAGTTTCGGTCCGTCCGTCGTGAGTTCTTTGAACGGAAAAACCGATTTACCTTTAGACGTACATTTGATGGTGGAAGAGCCGATGCTGTTTATTGAAGCCTTTGCCCGCGCGGGAGCGGACCTGCTTACCGTGCACGTGGAAGCGAAGGACGAAATAGTCGGCGCGCTTGAGTTTATTAAAAGCTTTGGCGTAAAAACCGGCCTTTCCATCAAACCCGACACCGACCCGGAGCTTATTTCCCCCCTGGCGGATTTGTTGGATTTAGTCCTGGTGATGAGCGTATACCCCGGCTTCGGCGGGCAGGCATTTTTGCCTTCCAGCGAAGAACAAATCCGGCGCGTGCGCGATATTATCACGCGTTCCGGCCGCAATATCTGGCTGGAAGTGGACGGCGGCATCAACGCGCAAACGGCCCCCCTGGCAGCCCGGGCGGGTGCGGACGCTTTGGTGGCCGGCAATGCAATTTTCAAAGCCGCGGACCCTGTATTGGCCCTCAAGCAAATCAGACAGGCGGCCTCGGACATTTAATTATCAGTCTTTTACGCCAACGTAAAAGCAAACAAGGAGAGTCATAATGGCAGTAGTTATCAGATTACAGAGAGTCGGCAAAAAAGCCCAGCCTCAGTACAGAGTCGTCGCGATTGAAAAATCCTCCGCGGTGGGCAGAGAAGCCAAAGAAGTGTTGGGCCAGTATCACCCCTGCAACCCGAACGCGGCCGAACAAGTAAAGTTGGATATGCCCAGAGTGGAATATTGGATTAAAGTCGGCGCCAAGCCTTCCGAAACCGTCGCCAGCTTGATTAAAAAAGCCAGCGCCAAATAACACGGGGCGTTTATGAAAGAACTTGCCACCCTGCTTTTAAAATCTCTTTCCTCCACCCCGGACAATGTGGTAGTGGAAGAAAAGGTGGAGCAGAACAAAGTTTATCTGTCCACGAAGGTGGACGCCGCCGACAAAGGTAAAGTGATTGGGAAAGACGGATGCATTATTAAAGCGGTCAGAACCGTTTTAAACGCCGCAGCCGCCAAACAGGACAAGAAAGTTACCCTAAAGCTGGAAGATTAATGAAAATAGACGTTATCACCGCTTTTGAAGAAATGATAGACAACACGCTGTCCCACAGCATTGTGGGGCGTGCGCGCAAGGCGGGGATAATCAAACTGGGCACGCTCAGCCCCCGGCAGTTCGCCGAGGACAAGCACAAAACCATTGACGACCGTCCCTACGGCGGCGGGCCCGGAATGCTGATGAAAGCCGAACCGCTTTACCAGGCAATCCGGAGTCTGCGCAAAAAGACCTCGTACGTGGTGTTAACCAGTCCGCGCGGCCAAGTCTTCAGCCAGTCTTTGGCTAAGAAACTGGCCAAAAAACGCCACCTGATTTTTGTGTGCGGACATTACGAAGGGATAGACGCCCGGATTTATCCCGAGGTGGATTTGGAAGTGTCTTTGGGAGATTTTATCCTTACCGGCGGCGAACTGGCCGCCTGCGTGATGATAGACGCCGTAACCCGGCTGCGCCCGGGCACTTTTAAGAAAGAAGGCGTAACGTCTTCGGAATCCTTTGAAGGCAACTTGCTGGAAGCCCCGCAGTATACGCGCCCGGAAGTATGGCGCGGGCGGAAAGTGCCGGCGGTGCTTTTAAACGGAAACCACAAAGAAATAGAAGCGTGGAAACGCGAACAAGCTTTGCAGCTTACAAAACAGTTAAGACCCGATTTGCTTGAAACCGCCTCTCTAAAGTCAAAAAAGGTCCAAAAGAAAAAAACGATTCGGAGGAAGTAAGTTTTATGAATATCAACGAAATTAAACACAATCTCAAAACCAACGTCCCGGTTTTCAAAGCCGGCGACACCGTCAGAGTCAAAGTAAAAGTCGTGGAAGGCGACAACGAAAGACTTCAGGCCTTTGACGGCGTGGTAATCGCGCGCAAGGGCAGCGGTATCAGCGAAACGTTCACCGTACGCAAGATTTCTTTCGGCGTCGGCGTGGAACGCATTTTCCCCATCCACTCCCCCCGCGTGGACAGCATTGAAGTATTAAAAATCGGCAAGGTCAGAAGAGCCAAGCTTAACTACTTGACCAAACTCTCCGGTAAAGCCGCCCGCTTGCAGGAACTGAAAAAAGTGGTTCCCTCCGCCGGCGAAGCTGCCGCTCCGGCCGCCGAAGCCGCTCAAGAGGCGAAATAGTTAATCCTAACGGAATAACAAACTCCGAATATAAAACCCCCGCGGTTACTAGTCCCGCGGGGGTTTTTGCTGTTTCTTTGCGCCGATTAATAAACGGCTTTACATGTATACGTAGGGCAATACTTGTTTCCGCTAATCGTATAAGGCCCTCCGGGATGGCACGTACGCCCCACATCGCTGCTGCTTTTACAAGAGGACACAAACACACTGGCCGCCAGCGTTGAGGGAAGCCCTGAAAAATCGTTCGGGAAATTCGTCGAACAGCTGGCGTAACAGACATTATTATTTCCGACATTATTTTCCAAGCCTTGGTCCGTCAGCACCCATTGATATGTGGGCTCCGCTGGCTCAACCGGATCTACAGGATCTACCGGGCTCAAAGATCTCTGGCAATATCCGGAACTCTGCAACGTGGAACCGGACGGACAGGTACACTCACACGTCTGCGCATTCCAGGTGCCGGGGGTGCTCAAAACTGCATTCGTAGGCGGATTAACACACATTTCTTTCAGCGAGTCATCACACCCGCCTACTCCGCTTCCGCAGTTCTGAAGCGCCAGCAGCCACACTTCTTTCGGCGTACTGTCGCTCGTCTTTCTCTTTTCCCACGCCAGCTGGCACTGGGTTAAGTTAGTGCCCGTATTGGTATGCGCGGCCGTAGGCTCCGGGATATCATTCCCCGCCAAGTGGAAACCTGCCGTATTCCCGCTGTCGTACAATCCCACCGTGCTTCCGCCGTTGCCCGTAATCTCCAAAGTGCCGCCCTTTAACGTGCCTACTTTCTGCTTGAGCATATTCACGGCGTCCAAGGTTTGGATATACGAATCATTATTATATGTCTGCGTACCGCCTTTAGCCGTTACACTCGGTAAAAGACCCGACAGGGCGGATGTGCTTTCCGACTTATAGCTGGAATACGTATTGGACGTATTGCCGTGGAAGGCCGTATTCGGCATATTGATAGCGGAACCCGACGCGCCCGTTACCGTCGGCACGTCATAAATACGCGCGCTGTTATCCGTCGTCATCGTTACGGTGCCGCCGGAGTTAATGTTCATGGTAGCGGCGTTTAAGCCTCCTTTTAAATTGGCTTTATCCGTTATCTTTAAATACGTATATTCACCCATACGAGACGGATTAAAGCTGACCGAAGAAATAATCTCGGCGTGGCACAACGGAGCACTGACCAGTAACAGTATCATCAACCATTTATTCGCCATATTCATTCCCCCAACTGTGATATACACCATAACCCAACGACTGGGAAAAACCTATCGTTTTGCAGTCGGAACCATCCGCCCCGGACGCCGATATACAAAAGCGTTTTCCGCCCGGACCCATGCCCAGCCCAAAACCGCTGGGCGGGACGCCCCACCACACCACCATACCGCCTCCGGAAGGCAAATCTTCATAGTGGCTGCCGCCCTGAAATGAGCAGGAGTCGTTTCTGTAAAAAGAAAACTTACAGGAAGTAGACGGAAGTTCTATATCTAGTTCGTCTCGCAAGCAATCACTGCCTTTGCCCAGACGGCATACTTCCATGGCATCATGGTAGGACTTGAGCGCCGGCCAAATGGCCGCCGCACGGCTTTTATCTACTGATTTTTGATATTGAGGAAGAGCTACAGAGGACAAAATACCGATGATAAGCACGACAACAAGCAGTTCTATCAAAGTAAAACCTTTTTTCATAAGAAACTCCTCAGCAGGTTGATTTAAAGGCTTATTCTTATTCTAATAGGTCGCAGCCTAAAAATCAATACCTATCCCACTGTATCAAAAAAAAAAAAACAAATCAAGGGCCCTCCGGGCCTTGG
>ERZ779737.2440-NODE-2440-length-12206-cov-6.415686_pt1 | contig 12206 bp, 15 predicted proteins | sample MGYA00511889_ERZ779737 | MGnify/ENA primary metagenome ERZ779737 (study PRJEB29588, sample SAMEA2163575) | human gut metagenome | biome: human gut; feature: human-associated habitat; material: faeces | place: Denmark | collected 2008/2010 ...
CATACTAAAACTGTATACGCTACATACAAACAACGCAATAGGCATTTTTTGCCCAGCCTCAACGCCTTGTATCATAAGGCATTTTTTTTATCGACTCCGTCTTCAGCCGTCTTCATTCTCCGCCGATAAAGACGGCCATTCGACATCCGGAAAATTTCCCTGCAACGAAATATCCCGCAACGACTGACGGTACTGCGCCCACTTTTCTTTCTGAGTCTCGCTTAGTGCATTATCCGACAATTGTGTCCAATCGCTTTCTTTTAATAACGCATTCCGATATGCCCGGACATAAGCCGCCTTTTCTTCTGACGTCGGTGAAGAAGGCAAAGAAATCTTATATCTCTTTTCCCCTTCCTGCGTTATCGTATAACCGTGTGCAACAGCCCATTGGCGAGCCGCCGTATATTCCGAAACCGATATTTCCTGATCTAATGAAAACATTGTTTATGCTCCCTGCCCGACGACTTTCCACCAAACGGGAAAGCTGGTCGTACTGTTAAAAAAGTCAATCTGAAAAGACGTCGTCGTTAAATTCGACGCACAAACGCCGCTTGCAGCAGGCGTCAAAACGCTTGAAGCCACAACTCCGCCCAAAACAGTATAAACGGTGTTTAACATCGGCTTTAAAAGCGTAAGCGTCAACGCCCCCGATGCGGGAACGGCTTCGCTTAGCCCTCCTTGTTCTACCCAACCGCTTTTATGCACCCGATACCAGCTGTTCCCGTCTGCAAGCCCGCTTAAGACGTCTTCTTTTTTCGGAAAAAAATCTATGACAGGATCACATTCAACAGCGTAAATTCCATTGGGTTCAGGCGTCCCGAGCGCATCAAAAGCTTCATTCGTCAAAAAGTTAATGTTAAATGATCCTTCAATGACGCGAACATCCAAAACAGTATCCCTGTTTAATGTCAGTTCTCCTTCCCGTGTTCCGTTTTCGGATGAAAAAACGTTCCATTGTACGGGCGTCCCCGCTTCCGCTTCAAACGTATTGTCTTGAACCCCGTTTATGCTTGCGACGGTTCCCGTCGGAGCATTTATTGTTAATATCGGCATTATCTTCTCTCCTTATGCAAAATAATAAAAGCGGCTCCGTCAGCGCCTGAGCCAGTGCCGGGAACATTGTAAATCCCGTAGCCGCCGTTCATTCCGCCTTTCCCGTAAAGCTCGGCATTAAGCGCTTGCCCGGCGCCGCCGTCATAAACCCCTTGAGGATTGCCGCCCGTCGGATAAACACCGGTTTTTCCCGGATTCCCGTTTCTTAAACTGACTCTCTGAAGTGTTTCGGGAATATACGACGCCGTGCCGCCCGCTCCTCCGTAACCGTTTGAGCCACCGTCTCCTTGCCCGTCGTTGCCGCCTTTGCCTCCGCCCGCCGTCAAAACAATCCCGCCGACACTCAAGACCGTATCTCCGCCGGCAGCACGATATGTGTTCCCGCCCGAACCGACCGTTAACTCCATCGAACTTGCTTCACGCAATTCTTCATTTGAAAATGTGTACTGAATCCATGATCCGCCGCCGCCGCTGCCGGGCGTTCCCCAGTACGTCGAAAATATATCAGGCTTATGAAAATGGCCTTGTCCGGCTGCTCCGCCAGCACCGACCAATCCGACCGTAACGCTGACTGTGTCCGGCGGCAGAACTATCGTGTATGTACCGGCAGAAAAAAACTTAACCTGTTCACACGACGCGTTTACATGGCTTAACACATACGTTCTGCCGTCTTTTTTAACAGCATAACGCCCGTTTAAAAATCCGGTTCCCGCCATTGTTTATCTCCACGTGACTATCGAAAATCTGGTTCCGTAAGATCTGGCATCAGAAACGCCCGCATCAACCAGTTGTTGCTTTTCAGCCGCATGCTCATCAAATCCGTCAACAATTCTGCCTGCTTCCTCGCAATAAGATTTTGCCCCGAGTTCTGCCTCTTTCGCTGCTAAAAACGAATTTTGGCTTTCGGTTTCCGCTTCAAAAATACGGGGAATAATCTCGTCGGGATTTTCTTCGCTGGTAACTCCCAAAGTCAGCGTGCGAGTCAGCTTCTCGGCATTCTGCTGCGTAATCATCGTCAGCTTGTCCAGAGCTCGCTCCTGCGTTTCTGCCGGAAATATTTCGTTTTCTCTGTAATCAACTTCTTGAGTCATCGCAACGTTACGCAAAATCGTTAAACGCTCGCCGTTCGCCGGTATAAAAGTTAAGGTTACGCTGCCTCCGTTTAAATTTCCTGATCCAAAAACGGCGTACTCAGACCCGAGCTCCAGCTTTCTTTCCGCTATCGTCTCTGAAACAAGCCAAATTTCTATATCCGATGCGTCCAAAAAATAAAACGGAATCGCAAATTCTTTGACGACCCCGTTCCCTTTGTACGACACCTTGTTTATCGACGTTGATACCGTCATGTGTTTTCCTCCGTCCATAAAAAAACGGCCTTGTCAAAAGGCCGTAAAAAAAATCCCCGCATCCTGAAACGGATACGGGGAAAATGGTAGGCGATGACAGGCTCGAACTGCCGACCCTCTCGGTGTAAACGAGATGCTCTACCAACTGAGCTAATCGCCCAAAATGTGCGTACATGCCGCTTATAAAAGATTACACTCTCTTTGACAAGCTTTTTTTTCAAAAAAAACAGGCGATCCGAAAAACTTCGAACCGCCCGCTTTTCTTAACGCTTGAAACTATTAGTTTACAGCGTCCTTCAAACCCTTACCGGCTTTGAATTTCGGCTGCTTCGATGCAGGAATGTTGATCTTGGCACCCGTACGCGGATTACGACCTTCCGTCGCAGCACGTTCAGCTACGCTGAAAGTGCCAAAACCGACCAAACGGACTTCGTCTTTTTTCTTCAAAGCGCCTTCGACGGCTTTCAAAAATGCGTCAACGGCCTTGGATGCATCCGTTTTGGACAGGCCGGTATTTTTAGCAACTTCAGCTACGAGATCGTTTTTATTCACGTTGAGGACTCCTCAAATAAAAATTAAAAGACAATTTTGATTCTATCCGAATCATAGGGAAAGTCTAAAACGCACTTCTTCTTCAGGTCAAACAAAAAGTCGCCGTTTTCAGTCATTTTTTTTGTTTTTTTGCCTCTTTTTCCCCTTGCAAAACAAAAAAATATATGAAACTAACCTTAAAAAACACGCAAAAATTTTAAAACCTGAAAAATCCGCAAAAAAAGGGGAGTTCAAACTCCCCTTTTTTTATCTCCGCCGACCTTTAATGGCAGATAATGCAAGACTCCTCGTTCTCTTCTTTGCTCTCGGATGAGGTCGATTTAGCTTTTTCCTTTGCCTCTTCTTCCTCTTCGTTCCATTCAATAGGAATAAGAGGTCGAGTCAAAGCCCTTTGCAAAACTTCCTCAGCCGTCGTTACGGGGATAATCTTCAACCCCTTCTTGACGTTTTCGGGGATCTCCTCCAAATCCTTTTCATTGTCCTTCGGGATTAAAACGGTCTTGATGCCGGCTCTCAACGCCGCCAACAGTTTTTCCTTTAACCCTCCAATCGGCAATACGCGCCCGAGCAACGTTATTTCGCCCGTCATCGCAATGTCTTTGGATACGGGAATCCCCGTCATCGCGGAAACCAAAGAGGTGCACATCGCTATACCTGCCGAAGGCCCGTCTTTCGGTGTTGCACCTTCGGGAACGTGAACATGGACATCCCTCTTGTCAAACAAGGACGGATGTATTCCGAACTGAACGGCATGAGACCGGACAAACGAGCGCGCCGCAGAGATTGATTCTTTCATAACGTCGCCCAATTGCCCCGTCTGGATAACACGTCCGTGCCCCGGCATCATCACGGCTTCTATCGACAAGATTTCCCCGCCGACTTCCGTCCAGGCAAGCCCCGTCGTTACGCCGACCTGATCCTGCTTTTCGGCAACACCGTAAGTATACGGAGGAACACCCGCATATTTTTTCAAATTGCGTTCCGTAACGGCAACCGATTTCTTTTTGCCGAGCATCAGTTCCTTTACGGCTTTTCGCGCCAAACTTTCCAAAGCCCTGTCCAGATTGCGAACACCGGATTCACGCGTGTAAAGGCGAATCAACGAACGCAACGCTTCATCTGAAACAGACCATTCTTTCTTGCTCAGACCTGCCGCCTCACGTTGCTTCTTTATTAAATGGCGTTTGGCGATTTCCACCTTTTCGTCTTCGGTATAACCGGAAATGCGAATGATTTCCATACGATCCAGCAAAGGACGCGGCATCTTTAACGAGTTCGCCGTCGTAATAAACATAACGTCCGACAAATCGTAATCGACATCCAAATAATGGTCGTTAAACGTATTGTTCTGTGCCGGATCCAAAACTTCCAACAGCGCCGATGACGGATCACCGCGCCAGTCTGCCCCGAGCTTGTCAATCTCGTCCAAAAGGAACAAAGGATTGCGCGTCTTGACCTTTTTCATGCTTTGAATAATCTTACCCGGCATCGCTCCGACATACGTCCGGCGATGACCGCGAATCTCGGCTTCATCGCGCATACCGCCCAACGAAGCGCGCACAAACTTACGCCCCGTCGCTTTGGCAATCGACTGTCCCAAAGACGTCTTCCCCACGCCCGGAGGTCCGACCAAGCACAAAATAGGCCCTTTGACGGATTTCGTTTTCTTTTGAACCGCTAAATATTCGATAATGCGTTCTTTAACCTTTTCCAAACCGTAGTGATCCGCATCCAAAATCTTTTGCGCTTCTTTCAAATCGGTTTGTATTTTCGCCTTTTTGCCCCAAGGCAGGCAAATCAGCCAATCTATGTAATTGCGGATAACCGTCGCTTCCGAAGACATCGGCGACATATGGCGCAGTTTTTTCAACTCGCTTTTTGCTTTTTCGGTTGCTTCCGCCGACATCTTGGCTTTGTCAATCTTGGCTTCCAGTTCGTCAAGTTCGGCAGAACCGTCCTCATCGCCCAATTCCTTCTGAATGGCTTTCATCTGTTCATTCAGATAATAATCGCGCTGTGTCTTTTCCATCTGGCGTTTTACGCGGCGGCGAATTTTCTTTTCAACCTGCAAAACGTCCATTTCGGCTTCCATCAAAGCAAACAGTTTTTCCAACCGTTTATAAACATCCGCCGTTTCCAGCAATTCCTGACGATCAGAAATCTTAAGCGACAAATGCGACGCTATAATATCGGCAAGCTTTGACGCATCATCTATCTGCCCCACCGACAACAAAATCTCGGGCGGTATCTTTTTGTTTAAACGGACATATTCTTCAAACTGCGTGATCAAAGAATGCGAAAAAGCTTCTATTTCAGCCGGTTTGTCTTTCTTTTCTTCAAGAGTTTCGACTTCAACCTCAAAAAAAGAGGTGTTATCGGCATATTTTTTTATCTTGACGCGTTCCAAACCTTCGACCAGCGCTTTTACGGTGCCGTCCGGCAAACGCAACAGCTGAACGACGTTACCCAACGTCCCCACCGTATGCATATCATCCGGCATCGGATCGTCTATTACCGAATCCTTTTGCGTCATCAATACGATTTGGCGGTCTTTCATCATCGCCGCATCCAGAGCCTTGACGGATTTTTCCCGTCCGACAAACAGCGGTACGATCATATGCGGAAAAACAACGATGTCCCGAAGCGGCAACATCGGATAGATTCTTTCTTGAAGCGGGGTTTCCATGAGCCTCATCTCCCGTTTTTGTTCTGGTTATGCTTAATTCCCGGTGCTTATTATTTAAGCCCATCTTTTTCAAAACGCAAGAGGGAGGCTCTTAAATTTCAAGCGCTGGTTTCTATATTTTCGCTGCCTTTTTGGGCATAAATCCGCAAAGGCGGCGTTTCACCGCTAACCGTCTTGTCATCAACGACAATCTCGCGAACCCCTTCCATTGAAGGCAATTCGAACATCGTTTCCAACAACAGCGTTTCCATTATGGCTCGCAATCCTCTGGCGCCCGTCTTGCGATCAACGGCTTTGCGCGCGATTGCTTTCAGTGCTTCTTCCGTAAAGGAAAGTTTGACGTTTTCCATATTGAACAAAGCCTGGTATTGCTTGACCAGCGCGTTTTTCGGCTGTGTTAAAATTTCAATCAGCGCGGCTTCGTCCAAATCATCCAACGTCGCCAAAACGGGGACACGCCCGACAAATTCGGGAATCAATCCGAATTTCAACAAATCTTCAGGCTCGACTTCTTTCAGCAAATCGCCCGTCTTGCGTTCGTTCGGCCCTGCGACATGAGCCCCGAAACCGATGGAAGAACGTTCCGAACGCTGTGCAATAATCTTTTCCAATCCGGCAAACGCCCCGCCGCAAATAAACAAGATGTTCGTCGTATCAACCTGCAAAAATTCCTGTTGGGGATGCTTGCGCCCGCCCTGCGGAGGAACGGAAGCCACCGTCCCTTCCATAATTTTCAACAAAGCCTGTTGCACGCCTTCGCCCGAAACGTCGCGTGTAATTGACGGATTGTCCGATTTCTTGGAAATCTTGTCGATTTCATCAATATAGATAATTCCGCGCTGAGCTTTTTCGATATTGTAATCCGCCGCCTGAACCAGCTTTAAAATTATGTTTTCAACGTCTTCGCCGACGTACCCCGCTTCGGTCAATGTCGTCGCATCCGCCATTGTAAAAGGAACGTCCAAAATCCGTGCCAAAGTCCGCGCCAACAAAGTCTTTCCCGACCCCGTCGGTCCGATCAGCAAAATGTTGGATTTTGAAATTTCGACATCCTGATTGCCCGCGTCCAAAGACATCAAACGTTTATAGTGGTTATAAACGCTGACCGCCAAAACCTTTTTTGCTTGTTCCTGTCCGATGACGTAATCGTCCAAGACTTCTTTGATTTTGCGCGGAGCCGGTATCTTGTCGCCGTCCGCCTTTACTTCTGTTTTTTGTTCTTCGTTAATGATATCGGTGCATAAGCCGATACATTCGTCGCAGATAAAAACATTCGGTCCCGCAATCAGTTTTTTAACCTCATGCTGGCTTTTTCCGCAAAAAGAACAATATAACGTTCCTTTTTGTTCGTCTTTGGACGGCGTTTTCGTCATTGTCGGCAAATCCTCTTTTCGCTCTGTTCAGATATGCTACACGCGTGCGGGCATAAAAACAATAGCATATAAGTCATACTGTCCTTTATGCCCGCCCGCTTTTGCTTATTCGGAAGACTTCAGACGTTCGGAAACGACTTCGTCAATCAAGCCGAATTTTTTGGCATCTTCGGCACTCATGAAATTGTCGCGTTCCATCGCCTGTTCGACGGTTTCCAGACTTTGTCCCGTCTTTTCAACGTAAATGTTGTTTAAACGGGCTTTTAAATTCAAAATTTCGCGCGCATGAATCTCGATATCCGTCGCCTGCCCTTGGAATCCGCCCGAAGGCTGGTGAATCATGATTCGTGCGTTGGGCAATGCAAACCGCTTGCCTTTCTGTCCGGCGCACAACAGCAACGATCCCATCGAAGCCGCCTGACCGATACACAGCGTCGACACGTCACAACGAATATAGTTCATCGTATCGAAAATCGCCATTCCGGACGTTACGACGCCGCCGGGAGAATTGATGTAAAACGCTATGTCCTTATTCGGATTTTCGGATTCCAAAAACAACAGCTGAGCACAAATCAGGCTGGCGACTTCGTCATGAACCTGCCCCGTTAAAAAAACAATCCGCTCTTTCAACAGGCGGGAATATATATCATAAGAACGTTCCCCGCGGCTGGTTTGTTCAATAACCATCGGAACCAAAGTATTCATATAAACGTCTATCGGATCGCGTTCGCGCATTTTTCTTTCTTTCCTGTTTGATTTTCGACAAAAGGAACCGTAGGGCTGATGTCCCGCGGTTCCTTTTTTCCTTTAAGCCGAAAGCCTGTTATTCGGCGGCTTTTTTCTTAGGAGCGGCTTTCTTCTTTGCCGCGGGTTTGGCTTCTTTTTCTTCCGAACCCGCCTCTTCCTTCTTTGCCGATTTCTTAGGAGCGGCTTTCTTCTTTGCCGGCTTTTTCTTTTCGTCTTCGGCGTCCGCCTTATACAGTTCTTCAACGGAAACTTTGACGTCGTTTTGCTTGACCGCCTTTAAGATAAAGTCGATGACTTTTTCTTCAAACAACGGAGCGCGCAAACGATCCAGCATTTCGGGATGTTTCGCATAGAAATCGAACACCGCTTTTTCCTGTCCGGGGAATTGGCGCGCTTCCATCAAAATGGCGCGGTTCAAATCCGCATCGGTAACGGTGATCTTGTTCTTCATGCCGATTTCAGCCAACAACAATCCCAGACGGACGCGGCGTTCGGCAATCGCACGATAATCATTCTTCAGCTCTTCTTCCGATTTTTCGGCGTCATCGGCATCCAAATGACCTTTATTCTTCGCGTTTTCAACCTGTTTCCAGATGGAATCAAATTCCATTTCCAACATGCTTTCGGGAACGGGGAAATCGTGAGCGTCGGCCAAAGCGTCCAACAAATCGCGTTTCAGGCTGTTCATGGAAACGGATTCATATTCTTTGGACAGTTCGCCGCGAATCATGTCACGCAATTCGTCAATCGTTTCCTTGCCGAAGAATTTGGCAAACTCATCGTTCAGTTCGGGAGCTTTTTTGCGGCGCAATTCCTTGACTTCAACCGCGAAAACGGCATCCTTGCCCGCCAAGTCTTTGGCATGGTAGTCAGCAGGGAACGGAACTTTAACGTCGGTTTTTTCACCCGCTTTTTTGCCGATCAGCTGGTCTTCAAATCCCGGAATGAAAGAGCCGGAGCCCAGTTCCAACGAATAATTTTCGCCTTTGCCGCCGGGGAATTCGACGCCGTCTATGCTGCCGACGAAATCAATAACGGCGATATCGCCCTTTTCCGCGCCGCGCTGTTCGGTAACGGGTTCGGATTCGCTACGGGCGGAAGCCAAACGTTCCAAAGCTTTTTCGACTTCTTCTGCGGGAACGTCCACAACCATTTTGTTCAAAGAAATCGTCGAAAAATCAACAGGCGTAATTTCGGGAACGACTTCGACGTCCATCGTAAATTCCAAATCTTTGCCTTCGTCAAAAGAAACGACCTCGATCTTCGGACGCATTGCGGGACGCAAAGAACGATCCGCCATCGTCTTGGAGGCTTCGGACTGAATCAATTCGTCCAAAACTTCGCCCATAACGGCCTTTTCATAGCGTTGGCGCAAAAAGCTTTCGGGAACTTTTCCCTTGCGGAAACCGGGGATGGAAACCGTTTCCCCCAGCGATTTGAGTTTATCAGAGACTTTCGACGAAATGGTTTCGGCGGGAACAACAATCTTAAAACCGCGCTTCAAACCGTCAACTTTGGTTTCTGTTACCTGCATGAGTTTTTCCTAAAAATTCAAAAATAATCCGTACCTGCGGCGCAAGAAGTCTAAACTGGTGCGGGTGAAGGGACTCGAACCCCCACGGCTTGGCCACCAGAACCTAAATCTGGCGTGTCTACCAATTTCACCACACCCGCGTTTTCCGCGCCGTTCTGGACTGTATAGCACATCACGAACTCAAAGGACAAACATTTTAAAGCCTTTATCCCGCCCTGCCCGACCGTTTTTTTTCAAAAAGGCGCCTCTTTATAACAAAAATACAAAATATCTCTTGCTTTTCCGACCCGTTTTCGGATAGCTTTTCGCTATCGCCGGCTTAGCTCAGTTGGTAGAGCAGTTGATTTGTAATCATCAGGTCGCGTGTTCGAGTCACGCAGCCGGCACCATTAAAGCCCCCGATCGTCATGATTCGGGGGCTTTGGCTATTTGCAACGCAGATATACGATGTTGTTCCTGTCTATTTGCTTAAGCGTCGATTCCGTATCGCGTTCGTAATCCGGATAGACGGGCTCGTAAATCTCGCAAAAGCTACCGTTTAAATTTTCGGCGCACCCGTTCAACAACATCGGCGCAAGAAAGCCCGTCGCGCAAACGGCGAACTTCTTCCAAACTCTTTTTTTCTTTTTCGCTTTGTTCATTTTTTTCAACAAGACGTCCGTATTTATAAGCCGTAAAAACGGACAGGAGAACCAGTATCCCCTGTCCGGCGATTTCCATAAAAACGTCCATCGTTTAAAACGCTTTTGAAATAAAATCGGCAAGCCCGTCCAACGTTTCGGGCGACAAAGCCGCTCCGAACGCCGACGCCGCGGCGCCGACGACGAATGCGACGGCTTTACCCGCCTGAGGCTTTAAAAGATTCCAAAATTTCGATAAAAAAACGCTCATTTCCTTCTCCTTTTTTTGTCTTCCGAAGCAAACAGTTCGGCTTCGGCTTTCCTGCGCCGCATTAATCCGGCACAAATGCTTCCGTTCGCGTAAATCCAGCGCATCAGCTGATCGGGGACTTCGTCGTACCCGCCTTCGTTTAACAGACGCAACAGCAAAGAACGTTTAAAGTTTCCCGCTCCCACGTTAAAAGCAAAGCTGACCAATGCTTCGCGCTGAACGGCGCTTAACGGTACTTTTACGGCGTAATCGACGGCTTTTTCCGCCGACTTTAAGTCTTTTGCCAAAAGTTCTTCGGCAAACTTTTCGCTGATTCCCGCCGGATATTCTTCTCCCGCCTCCAGACAATGCCCGTACCCTATTGTCCGCCTGCCCGCGGCACAAATGTATTCCAGCGGCGAAAAGCCTTCATATTTCTTGATTAAATCAAGACCTTTTTCAGAAATCATTCCTTTATTCCTCCAACCTGCAACGAAGCATCAGGTCTTTAAGCTCGTCAATTTTGACTTCCAAACGCAACAGGTGGGATCCCGACGCGTAGTTTTGCGCCACATAGACTTTATAATCGGACAAATCTTTGCGGCAATTCTGAATTTCGCGTATTAAAAAAGCCGTTACCGGTATGATAACGACTTCAATCAACCTGAAGATATCGTTCCAATCCATGTCTTACCTACATCATTCCTATGACGGTGCTCAGCCCGCCCAAAGCCAGATTCCTTACGGCGCTTTTGCTTTGGCGGCGTTCCGCTCTGATTTCTTCGTAAAGGTCGTTTATGTCGCGCGACGCCCGTTTTCGGATAAGCGCCGCTTCGCGTTCGGCGTCCAATTCACGTGAAGCAATCGCATCGTCAAAAGACGAAACCCTGACGCCCGAAGCGCCTGCCCGCGCACGAGCCTCCCCTTTTTGAAGGGCGGATTCTCGGCGAACGGCGTCTTCTTCGTCTTGGCTGTCTTCTTTGATTTCCGTAATGCTGCGCCTGTAATTTCCTTTTCGGGCAGAAGCATCTTCCCGACCGTCCAGATAGCTGAATGTGTTTTTAAACAAGGAAACCGTCCCTTGCGCTTTGTCCTTAAAATCACTGTTACTCATTTTCATTTGTCCCATCATAAAGAATTGACACTGACGATCGGGAACATCCCCAACACCGTTACGGGCAACGGTTGATCCTGTTCCACGCGAATGGATACGCTGTCAACCCAATCACCGGAAAACGGAATCTTTCTGTCTCCCGTGAACAGTTCCGGAGGATTGTCCGTTTTGTCGTTTGTGCGGCGAAAAACCAATGCCTCGGTATGTTCTTTACGCCCCGCCTTGACGCCAAGCGTTTTGTAAAACCTAATCAACAAAGACGAAATGCGCTTTTTGGCGTTTTCCGATACCCCGAATTCTCCGAGCCCCGACAAAGCCGTCGGTTCCAAAACGGAAACATACGGTAATCCTACGTGTATCGATGACGCGGCAACGTCCAATTCTATTTTGCCGTTTTGAACGGTGCGTTCGGGTTGGACGGCTCCGTCCGCCAAAATAGCGACCGTTTCGCCTTCCAAATGCTCCAATCCGCCGACGATTTTAACTTTTTCGCCTTTGTAAGACAGACCGCAATCAACGTAAAAACAGTCTTGAGCCGTATCGCTTTCCTCTAACATGCCGCGTTCCATCACCTCGATGTAACGGCGTTCCGTGCCTGCCACCGTCCGTTTAACAGACAGATAAAGTTCGTCATAGCTGCCGTTTTCGGACGGTTGCGTCACGATGCTTTCAACAAAAGCCCCTTTCATCGTATGAGTATGCCACGCTCTGACGGATTCTTCGGCTTCATACGTCATCCCGATCAACGATCCGTTTTTCAAAGCGCACCAAACAACCGGAACAGGTTCTTGTTGCAACGCCATTTCGTGAATGCCGCTTTCGGTAATATGAGACGCCAGCGTCGTCATATCCTTTGCCACATATCCGTCGGAGTTACTGTCATACACGAATGCTCTGAGCTTTCTCCCGTACCTTTGAACAAAAAGCGTCG
>ERZ779737.2441-NODE-2441-length-12204-cov-6.088402_pt1 | contig 12204 bp, 13 predicted proteins | sample MGYA00511889_ERZ779737 | MGnify/ENA primary metagenome ERZ779737 (study PRJEB29588, sample SAMEA2163575) | human gut metagenome | biome: human gut; feature: human-associated habitat; material: faeces | place: Denmark | collected 2008/2010 ...
GTATTATGCACTGTTTTATTCTTTACTCTTCATGGATACAAGCAAATACGGGTAGTTCTCAGGCTACTATTGATATTGCAAAAGTTTCCTGTATTTTATGTGGCATTCTGTTTATTGTATTAGGAAATTTTATGACAAAAGCAAAACGAAATGCGGTAGTAGGACTTCGAACCGTTTGGAGTATGCATAATGACGATACGTGGAGAAAGAGTAATCGCTTTGGTGCAATATGTATTATTGTTACCGGTCTATTGACTATCATTACATCTATATATACAAGTGGAATGACTGGGACAATATTTATGTTGATTTATTTATTATTAGCAGCGGCTGTAGCAGTTATATATTCGAAAAAGGTGTATGATAAGGAAATTGACAAATGATTTTTAGTTATGTGGAGAAAGTGAAACTTTCAGTCTTGCGAAGAGACTGAAAACAACAGAAGATTTGAAGTTTACGCATAATGGAGATAATAACGTAATGAAAAATAAAAAGATAAAATCTAACAATGAAATTTCAGAATTATGCTCTTTTTACCTTGGAGGGTATCAACAGAAGGTGTTGATAGAAGGGAAAAGTAAAGATAATCCAATAGTTATAACTTTGCACGGTGGACCAGGAACGCCAATACCCTTTTCTGTTGGATGCAGAGGATTATTTCCAGTGTTTACAGATGAGTTTATTATGGTTTATTGGGACCAGCTTGGATGTGGAATCAACAACCATGTGATTGATGATTCATTTTCCATTGATACCTTTGTTCAGATGACAGAAGAACTGATAGAAAAGATAAAGGATAAATTTCCTAATAACAAAATAATGATATTTTCAACTTCTTGGGGCTCTATACTAAGTGCTAAGTTATTGGAAAAGAATCCTTATGCAGTCGATAGTGTTATTGCATGTGGTCAAATAATTAAAAATGTGTTTATTTGTGACGAAGTGAGGGATACGTTAGAGCAAACAAGTATTCCTGTGAAGAAGCTGGAAAGAATCAAAAATGTAACAGTAGATAATTTTAATGAGAAAGACTTGCAATTGATATCAAGTGCACTTCGTAAATACACAAATGCATATCAAAATAGAATTGGTAAGAAAGTGCCAATGGGAACTATTATAAAGGGATTATTGACGAGTCCTGATTACAAAATGAAGGATTTTAAAGCAATTATGGTAAATGGCTATATGAAGAATACCTCGTTGTGGAAGGAGATACTACAGATTGACCTTACAGAGCAACTAAGAAGTGTTAAGATTCCGTATATGATTTTGCAGGGAGATACAGATATAGTAGCTTCCACAAAAATAGTGAAAGAATTAGTAGCTGGAAGCAATAATGCAAATTTAGATTGTAGGATAGTTGCCGATACAGGACATATGCCAGGTGTAGAGATGATGGATACTTTATTAGCTGTTTTAAAGAAATGTAGACGGCAATTATAATTTTAAACAGAGACAACTTTCAGTAAGCTGGTGCGTTTATCTGAGAGACGAATCGGAATTCTCAATTACCTTAATTCATAAGGAGAATGATGTAAATGACGAAAAAGAAAAAGAGAATAATAATTATTTCAATAGTAATTACTTTTGTCATCTTAAGTGTTGCCGCTTTGTATGCAAATCTCAAGGTATTTACTATCAAAAAGGTTTTTATGTCAGCACAACAAGAAGTGTATATTATGGGGACATTTCATACAGAACATTTTGAACGATATGCAAATTATTCAATAGAGGAAATGATAAATGCTGTAAATAATATTGAACCAGATGTGGTATTTATTGAAGCGAGAGAAAACAGCTTTACAGAATATGGAGTTGTGGATGGACCGATAGATATGTGCATAGCTTATAGCTATTGTTCTGACAATAACATTCCTGTCGAAATGATTGACTATTGGGAAATTACTAATGATTCTAAAACTAATACTACTACAACTGAAAGAGATGACCACATTCATAATAACATTATGGAAAAGCTTACTGATTATGAAAACAAAAGAATTCTAGTTATATGTGGATTCGGGCATTTGAACGCTCAAACAGAACGATTGATTGAGGCGGGTGGTCAAAAACAACATATTAGTCATAAAAGTGATTTGTTCAAAGGAGAAAATGAGGATTTTGTTTATCCGAGTATGCTATGTGATGTATGGGAAAAAAGAGTTCTTTTCTACGCACATACGGTTCCGCAGCTTGTTCAAGAAAATGACGCCTTGAATGAAGAAACTAAAGCAAATTGGCCGGAGGATGTTGATGATTCTTTCTACAACTGGCAGATGGAATACTGCAAATTGTTCGAGGAAAATAATATGTATATAGATTAGTCTACAAATTTCAGTAAGCCGGTGTGTTTAACGGAGAGACGAATTTGAATTCTACGAGGTGAAGAGCAATGAGAATAAGACCCTATCAAAATAAAGATTTTGACATCATATCTCAATGGATAACAGATGAGCGCTCACATGCTTTATGGTGTGCCAATTTAATGCCTTATCCACTGGAGAAAAATAGTTTTGATGCTTTACTGCAAGAAGCGGAAGAACGATTTGGAGATAGTCCCTTTGTTGCTACCACAAATGACGGACAGGTGGTTGGTTTTTTCTGCTTTTCTGTGAACTTGCATACAAATGAAGGGATGCTTAAATTTGTAGTGATTGACAATACTATGAGAAATAAAGGGTATGGATGCGAAATGCTAAAACTAGCTATTAAATATGCATTTGAAATAGCGAAAGCAGATGCAGTACATTTGAATGTTTTTCCGGAAAATCCTGGTGCGAAGAAATGTTATGAAAAAGTGGGATTTAAGGAAAGAACGTTAACAGAGAATGCGTTTAGTTTTAAGGATGAATCTTGGGGAAGATGTAATATGATTACTACAAGATAAAAACTGTGAATTTAGCGAGGAATTATATATTATGAAAGTAATATTTTTAGATATTGATGGTGTTCTTAACTCTAATTTCTGGAATGATAATGATACACATCAAAGAGAAATAAGTGATGGAACACTTATTGATGAAGAAAAAGTAATGTTATTGGGGCAACTTATAAGAAACACAAGTGCAAAGGTTATATTACATTCCGGTTGGAAGTTTTGGTTTGATAGTGAAGTAAAGCCATTACGTAGAGAAGCAGAACGCTTGATAAGTATGCTTGAAAAGGAAGGTATAAAAGTCAATGGTGTAACTCCAGACCATACAACGGAGGAGATAAGAAAAAGCAAAAAATTTAGTCTTGTTAAAGCGAGTGAAATACTTGCATGGGTATCACAGTACGACAATATTGAAAAGTGGATAGTGATTGATGACCTTGATTTGCATAATGAAGAAATTAGAAAACATCAAATACTTACAGATGCAAGTATTGGTTTAACTGTCGAAAATATATGTGAAGCAGAAAGATTGTTATTGTAAACACGCATACTTTAAAATTTCAGTCTTCCGGTGAGATTGAAAGCACGCATGAATTTGAATTTTACGCACTGTAAAATACTTTTGACACGGCTAAAATGGACAATGTAAAAGCATTTTGATAGACCCAAATTTCTTTTTTGATTAAAGTGGGTTATGAAGGAGGTGACAAAGATGGAACTTAGCAAGCAGATAAAAAAATATCGAACAGAGGCAAATTTATCGCAAGAGGAGTTGGCAGATAAAATTTATGTTTCAAGACAAACTATATCAAATTGGGAAAATGAAAAAAATTATCCTGATATTAAAAGTTTAGTGCTTATGAGTGAAGTCTTTCAGGTATCTCTTGATAATTTAATCAAAGGAGATTTAGAAAGAATGAAAAAAGAAATTGACACACAGGAATATGCAAAATTTCAAAAGGATAGCACTATTTTTACCGTATTATTTATTGCTTTGCTGATAGTACCTATACCGCTTGTAATGTTATGGAAGTGGTTTGGAATGGCATTGTATTTATGTTTGTTTGGAATAGGAATGTATTTTGCTGTCAGAATTGAAAAGTACAAGAAGAAATATGATATTCAGACTTTTAAAGAAATTGTTGCATTTACTGACGGGAAGAGTTTGGATGAAATTGAAAAAGCAAGAGAAGAAGGCAAAAGGCCATATCAAAAAGCTCTCTTGGTAGCTGGTTCAGCGGCATTGGCTGTTATAATTGCACTTATAATGACTGCTGTAATGAGATTATTCTCTTGAGAACACGAAAATTTCAGTAAGCTGGTGCGTTTATTTGAGAGACGAATTTGAATTTGTGGAGGAGAGTAATTTGCTGGTATTAAATAAATTAGAGCGGTTGCTAACGGTATGCTTTAAACCCAAAGAAAATTATACGAGGAGTGAATTATTAAAAGTCAATGAAAAATAACAATAAAAAAACACTAAAGAAATTGGCAATCCTTGTAATAGGTTCTATAATTGCGGCTTATGGAATTACACTTGCACTGTATGCTGGATTTGGCGGAGCTACGCTTGCGGTGCTGTGGCAGGGGATTGCAAGAACATTTCACATAAGCATTGGCACAGCATCTTTTGTTGTAGCATTGGGAATGATTTTGTTTGCGCTCATTTACGATAAAAGTCAGATTCATATAGGAACTGTGTTGTACCAGATTGTATACAGTACCTGTGTAGATTTGTTTGCTAACTGTCATATTTACAGTACCTATAAGTGGATCAATTTTTTAATTATGTTGTTAGGAGTGGTTTTGTTTGCTGTCGGAACGGGACTATATGCGTCGGCATCCCTTGGTAGAGGCTCCTATGAAGCAGTCGCTTTTGCTTTAGCAGAAAAAAATCACTGGCAGATTAAATTTGTCCGAATGGCATTGGATATTTTGGTTGTTGTTACAGGTGTTTTGTTTGGCGGAAAGTTTGGTGTATGCACGCTTATTACAGTTATCATTTCAGGCCCAATTATCCAATTTGTTAATGCGAAAGCAAAAGAAGTTTTAAAGATATGATAGTAAAGAAACTTACAACTTCCAGTTTGAGCCTTTGTATATCACTCACCCACGAGCGGATTCCATCTGCCCGTGGGAGTACTTTTTACAGCCTAATAGCCATTCTTACAGCAGCCATGATACAAAAGGTTCAGTCCGACAGAAAAGCAAATCCACCAGCTCATCAAATTGATATCCAGCGGAATATACTTCCCGGCAATTAATGCAAAAGTTACGCTGACAATACATAAGGCAACCGACATCGCTTTTCTTAAACGTATCTCGCCGTAAACCTCATAATACTGCCGGCGCTCATGCCACTTCTCGCTAAGCCAATCAAGCATATTTCTAAGCAGTACAAAACTGACTGCAACAATCCCTACAGAAACAAGAACCATAATACCACTCACAACATAAGGATGCATATAATCTGTAAGATACCCATAGCACCATTGATACAATTCGGTAATCATTTTGACTATATCACAACCGTTCTCCCAGCGTTTTATAAACCACTTGGGAATCGTTTTCGCAACATCCCTATTCATAAAAAGGATATACCCGGTCTGTATCATACAGATAAAACAAAATGCCCATGTCCAGATGCTTAATGTTACAGTCTGCTTTTGAAGGGCGGTCTGCAACCTGCCCTTCATATCGGCTTCTATCGTTCGCTTTACACGGCTTACTTTTTCCATGACACGCATATCAAAAGAATCATTTAATGCCTTTGCTTCTGCAAGGATTTTCTTAGCGTCCTCTGTCTTTGTCACGGCTTCTTTGAAGATGTTTTGTGACTTCTCGTTCTCTACCCGTAACTTCCGATTCGCCTCTATCAGTTGCTGATTCTCTACCAATACCAAATCGCTCTCGGCTAATCTGGCGATATGAGCGTTCAGCTTCTGAATCTCTTGCCCTTGTTCTGCTATCGTCGATTGCATGGAGCATATCTGTGATTTCAACTTTTGCACATCGGATAAATGCATCTGTATCTGATTCTCCTTTTGTGCCAGCAGTGAGCGGTACTGCTCGTTCTCCGCCTGTAAGTCCTCCGACAGCTTCAAAAGACTGTCTGCGTTCCATAAGTTTTCTGATTCGTTCATCACGTTCCCTCGCTTTCTCTTTTACTCTTTGCATAATTCCTGCAATTGCCTGTTCTGTGCTGCTAATTTCTGATTCTGTACGGTCAGAATCCGGTTTTCGGCTGAGAGCCTCCTGTTCTCGGCATTTAATTTCTCCAGCAATTCCTGCTGTTCTAAATTCGCCGTTTTCAACTGCTCCAGCTGATACTGCTGGTTCTCCAGAATGTTCAGCATATCTTCCTGACATTTGAAAATCTCCATGATTTCCTCTAAAGTGTCCTGTAATTCGTTCATATAAAAGTCTTCCTTTCTCCATTATGGTTTTCTGTAATTCCTTCACCGTAAGAAACCATTTACCTTTCAGTTCATTCAGCTTTTTTACTATGCGGTTGTATTCGCACCGATTAGAAACAAAGCCTGCCTTCTCCATCTTGCGGGCACGATACCCTTCATGGATGGTAGGCTCTAAATCCAGCTCCTGCCGTTTGTAACTTCTGTGGTCAATCTGCTGTTCCAAAGACAGATATTCGTTACAGATATCTGCCCATGATTTTCTCCAGATTACTGCTTTATTGTGTTCGTTCCAGTCATTTGGTTCTACAGTAATGCGTTTCCAAAGCTTTTCATTCCGTTTACCAAGCTTCTGCTCTCCGGTAGCAGGGTCAATGAGTGGAATGCGGTTTCCGTTTTCATCAAGGGCATAAATCTTCTTTTCCTTCTGTGCCCATGTGCCATCGGGTTTGATGCCACGCATGGTCAGCATAATGTGAGCATGGGGGTTGCCATCACCCTTATCATGCAATGCCCAGTCGGCACACATGCCAACGGAAACAAAATTATCCTGCACATACCTTCTTACAATTTCAATCTGACATTCCCTTGAAAGCTCCTTTGGAAGTGCCACTTCTATCTCTCTCGCAAGCTGTGCGTTGGATTTCTTTTCTGCCTTTTCCACCGCATTCCATAATACATTCCGGTCAGCATATTCCGGCGGAGCATGTGCCGGAAGTGCAACTTCTGTAAATACAACTCCACGCTTTTTCGTAAAGTCATGAACAAGACCTGTGCGGTCATCCATGAGCTTTTCGCCGGAGCGGTAGGCAGAAGAAGCAACTGCCGATTTTCCATCACTCCTGCTAATGATTTTGATACTGCAATGATAAATTGACATAGTGCATATCCTCCTTCGTTAAAAGTGCATATTCTTATGTGGAAGAACGCCGGAGGGGTTCTTCCTATGGGAAGCAGACCGTTCCGAAAGTTTATCTTTTAAAACCCAGATGCTTCCCATAAGCCTCGCAGAGCGCGCGCAATAGACAGGCTCTGCCTGTCTATAAGTGCGCCTTTCTATCTAAAGAAAGAAGGGAATCAGGAAACTCCTGACTCCCCACATTCTTCTTTTTTCATGTCCGTATCCGGACTTTTCTGCATTGCCTTTGAGAAAAATTTTCCGTTAGCTTCCTGCTTGTTTAGAAATGCAATCAGCTTAGGGATTTCTTCCAACTCAATACATCTTCCCAGCACCGACTCCACCGCCGCACCGATTTCTATCAGACGATGGGTACGGATTTTGCGTTCTTCCTCTTTCTTACGTTTCTCCAGCTGCTTCTTTTGTGCCTCATAACGCTTCAGCTCCTGCGCCAGCTTCTCGATCCTTAAATCCTTCTCATGGATTCTTTCTTCATAGGTTTTGGCTGATTTACCCATACAAAACTCCTTTCTGCTGATGAAATATCAGCTTAAAAACAATTAATTTGTGTAACAATTACTCTGAATCCGGTATACCCTTCTTCCGGTTGGCAATATCGTTTGCCATCAAATGCAAAAGCTTATCCTCAAAGGTAGCTGTGGTATTCTCTGCGAAAAACACATTTACCTTATAGGTGGTCTGTCCTATCTTTTTGGTAAAAGAGGACATCGCCCGCTCCTTACTTGCTGTCTGCTCCATAATAATTTCACCCCCTCCTTGAAATGCGAACATATGTTTGACATAATCAAAGTATCTTTGACGGACTGCGACAACGGACAAAATAAAGCTTCATAAAATCCGGCTCCTTTCTGTAGATTTTGAGTAATCTTTTTTTAAGAAATATGATTACTCCCTCACCCATAGGAGAAATGCAGTACCCAAAACGGAACTGTTTTTTATAAAAGTTTGGAAATTATTTTTGGAAGGTGGTGAATCCCTGTTGAAGGAAATGGAAAATGACTATTTGGAAGATGACATAATGGAAAATGACTTAGCGGATGCCCTTGAACGGGAGAACACCACCATTCTTGAAATAGAACTGGAAAAAGAACTGGAAGAAGTCACACCGAAACGTCCGGAGCCATTACAGCGAAGCAAACGCAAGCGTGACTTAGAAATAGAAGCACTGGCACGTCTTGAGGATTCTGCCAGAACCGAGGAAGATTTTGCGAATGTGGTTACATGGTGGAACAGGCTGGATGCAAACCGTGAGCGTAAGGAGCGCTACCATGAGATAGGAAGGTCTGATGTTCCTCTTGAATGGGGAATGTCACCGGACGAGATTGTAATTCCTGCTCCCATCCAGCATGTTTTCTGGAAGCAGATACTGAAAGGGGATTTCCTTGATGCCATTTATAACTGCCCTTTTGAAATGCATGAGCTGGTAACAGACGAGGATATTTCCAAAGCAATCTTTGCACTAAAGGATGTTCAGAAGGAGCTTTTGTACCAGCTTTCCATTAAGGGATACTCCTGCCAGTTGATTGCAGCATTTAGAGAGCAGACCGATAGAAACATCCGCAAAATCCGTGACACCATGTTAAAGAAGCTTCGCAAATCCTTTATGCAGGCACTGCAAAACAGGGTAGACAATCATATCTCCCTAACAAAAGCGGAACAGATTTTTTATGATACTTACCGGTCACTGATTACGGATAAAAAGAATAAGAAAACGAAAGAAATCACAAATACCATTTGACCTTGTAGGACAGGCTTGGTATGATAGTAATATATTTCCAAAGAATACAGATTACATTTTAGAACAGACGGATTGGAGGCTTTTATGTGTAACCTTTTTCAGAGAACCAGCTCCAACTGGGTACGATATGACAAATACGAATGGAAGAAAGACAACGAAGGTATTTTATACATTACTCCGGCACCGGATGCCAAGGTATCCCTTTATAATCCGCTAAAGAATTCGGAGCAGATGGTATTAAAGGCGGTAAATCTCGGACTGATGTGCATGGACCGAAATAATACACAGGAACAGTTACAGAATGCCATCATGGATTTTGTTACCTGTTACGGACTGCTTGGATTTATGACCGCCCTTCCTACCACGCCGGACTTCATTACTTATCATGCGGTATATTTACCAAAGAATCATTTCATTAAGGCAGAAAGCATGACTACGGAAAAATATCTTTCTTACTTCTTCCCCTTTGACAAGATTGATTTTGTAAAAAAAGGACTGGAATCTTCATGGGGTACGGATGATGTGCAGATGATGGCACTGATTATGACCATGAAAAATAAACCGCAGGCAGTAATGATGAGTTTCCAGAAGGAATATGCTGAACGCTACGACTGGCTTGTGACTCTGTTCAAAGACTGGGCATTTACCTTTATGTCAAGCTTTCTCTACTATCAGGATTTTGATATGCTGGATGATATGCAAAAGAATTTATACCGTGAGGGCATGGCGGCATTTGGTGGCATCGCACCAACCTATCGCATAGAATTGCTTGACCGTCCTACCATTGTATGGGACTTCCACTCTCTGTTATTGGGTGTGCAGATGATGTTTTCCTTTATGCTTACGGATGAAAAATCTTCACTGAAGGTATGTAAGCATTGTGGGGATGCCTTTGTTGCCAGCAGACCGAACAGCGTATTTTGTAGTGGCAAATGTAAAAACCAGTATAATGTGTATAAGAGCAGGGCGAAGGATAAGGAAGATGTTTGATGAAAATTGTTTATGATAATAAGATTTTGAAAATAAGTGTAATAAATAAGCTGGAACGAGCGTGTAACAAAAAATATAAAGTTGGAAAAACGGAATCATGGTTATTTTCAAAAAAGGGTAATTTTTTTCTTGAAATAAGCACCGGTCGAGTTAATACAAAGTATAAAATCGATGTATCTGATGGTTGCATCCATTTAAAATATTGTGGAACATTTTCGTTTATGAACATCCTTATTTCGATTTTTATGGTAGGAATCCCCACAATACTTAGCATCTTTTTGCTTATTCTTATGTTACTCACAAAGAGCTTTGACGAAATTACGGCAATCCTATTAGTGTTACCAGTATCATTTGCTTATTTGTGGCTGTTTATAATCAGACACAGAATACTGGCAAAAAAATTTATAGACAAACTACTTAATCTTCAAAATAAGAAATAAAGAAAGGACGGCTGATTTATGGGAAAACTCAATGTCGATGGTACTGAAATACAGGTATTACAGATTGAAGAAGATGATTATATTTCTTTAACGGATATGGTGCGAAAAATTGATAACGGACCGGCATTGATTGAGAAGTGGCTTCGTAATAAAAATACTATAGAATTTCTTGGTATTTGGGAAGAAATGTATAACGAAGATTTTGATATCCATGCATATGATGAAATTATGCAGGAAGCTGGTCTGAATCGTTTCATTATGTCCGTGAAGCAATGGGTAACAAGAACCAATTCAAAAGGTATTGTAGCTAAAGCCGGACGATATGGTGGAACATACGCATACAAGGATATTGCATTTGAGTTTGCAAGTTGGGTATCTCCTCAGTTTAAGCTGTATCTGATTAAGGAATTTGAACGGTTAAAAAAAGAAGAACGAGCATTACTTGGCTGGAGTGCAAAAAGAGAGCTGGCAAAAATCAATTACCGAATACATACAGATGCCATAAAAACAAATCTGATTCCAGCTGAGCTTACACCACAGCAGACCTCTGTAATTTATGCATCCGAAGCAGATGTATTAAATATGGCATTGTTTGGTATGACTGCCAAGCAGTGGCGTGAAGAACATCCCGACAAAAAGAGGAATATCAGAGATTATGCCAGCATTAATGAATTGATTTGTCTTTCCAACATGGAAAATATCAATGCAGTTTTGATTGAAGACGGATTAAGTCAGAAAGAACGTCTGATAAAATTAAATAAGATTGCCATACACCAAATGTCCATTTTGGAAGAACAAAATCCAAAGGTATTGAAGTAATTCAATTGCATTTTTTTTAATTCCCCCGAATTCGGGGGAATTAAAATTTATAAGTTTTACAAAACAGTTCCGATTTTCTTTCGGATTTCTCCTATTAGTGAGACAATAATTATTTTTACACAAACCAGCTTATTCGTGGTAGAATAAAACCACAGATAAGCTGGTTGTTTGTTTTGAAAGGAGAATCTTATGAAAACAAAACAACCGGAACTTAACAAAATCATTGCACTCTACGAGAGATTATCCCGTGATGATGAGCTGAATGGTGACAGCAACAGTATCGTAAACCAGAAGAAAATGCTGGAGAAATATGCAACCGAGCAGGGATTTACCGATCTGCGTCACTATACGGATGACGGATGGTCGGGAACCAATTTTGACAGACCGGACTGGAAACGTATGCTAGCAGATATTGAAGATGGTATTGTAGGATGTGTTATCGTAAAGGATATGAGCCGTATCGGGCGTAATTACCTTGAGGTAGGCTTTTATACGGAAGTGCTGTTTCGGAAGAAGAATGTGCGATTTATCGCCATTTCCAACAACGTGGACAGTGCCCTAAATGATGGCAGTAACGAATTTGCCCCATTTCTTAACATTATGAACGAATGGTATGTACGTGATACCAGCAGAAAAATTAAGTCTGTACTTCATAATAAGGGAATGGAAGGAAAGCATCTGACAAGCAATGCAATCTACGGGTACAAGAAAGACCCTGACGATCACGACCGCTGGATTATTGATGAAGAAGCTGCCACTGTGGTGAGACGAATTTATCAGCTTATCATTCAAGGATACGGACCATCACAGGTTGCAAGAATTCTTACCGACGAAAAGATAGAAAGACCATCTTACTATCTTACCAAGCAGGGACTTGGAACCTGTCAGGGAAGCTGTGACATGAGTAGACCTTACACATGGACTGCTTCAACTATCACAGATATGGTTAAAAAGCCTGTATCTGATTATTTGCAGACAACGAATATGGACTTTCTAGATATGTTTTTAAC
>ERZ779737.2445-NODE-2445-length-12187-cov-4.331438_pt1 | contig 12187 bp, 8 predicted proteins | sample MGYA00511889_ERZ779737 | MGnify/ENA primary metagenome ERZ779737 (study PRJEB29588, sample SAMEA2163575) | human gut metagenome | biome: human gut; feature: human-associated habitat; material: faeces | place: Denmark | collected 2008/2010 ...
CGGGAACGCGCGAACGGCGCAAAAAAAGGGCGTTCCCGCGGGAATTTATCCCGGCGGAAACGCCCTTTTTTCAAGCGGATTTTCGCGAACGCGCCTCATTCCGCCGCGGCGGACGCGGCTTCTTCGGGCGTTTTCTCGACGACCGGCATCGGCTTGAGCACGGTGAAGGAATCGATGATTTTTTTCGCCTCTTCCGGAATCGCGTCGATTTCCTCCTGCGTGGCGCAGCTTCCGCGAAAAAGGATGTCGTCGTCGCCGGCGCGGGAAACGGTGACCTGCCGCCCGGATTCGTCGCCCACGATGATGACGGAATTCCCGTCGCCGAAGAAGACCTGCGAGAACGTCTGCCGCGCTTTTCCGACGGCGGCGCGGCGCGCGTCCTCATACTGTTTTCGCAGGGAAGAAAACATTTCCTGCGAATTGGGCAGCTTGGCGTGCACGCGCTTGACGATGCGGCGGAATTCCTCGGGAACGTCCCAGTCGTTGCGGATGAGGATGCCCTTCGGCGTCAGGCTGATCCAGCCGCCGAGCTGCGAACTGTCGGTGAGGGAGAGCTCCCGCCCGTTGATGTAGATGCGGACGTCGTCTTTGGCGGAAGCGCGCTTGGGGGCGACGATGCGGCGTTCCCCGACCGTGACGGTGCGCGAAAGCTGTTCGCCGCCGCGCATGAGGACGATTTCGATTCGGCTTCCCGGCGGATAAGAGCGGACGAGCGCCGAGAACTGGTTCGGGAAAAAGAGCTTCTGCCCGTCGAGCGAAAGCAGCACGTCGCCGCTTTTGATTCCCGCCTTGTCCGCGGGAGAATTTTTCAGCACGTAGACGGCCTGGACGCCGGGGCGGGAATTTTCGCGAAATGTCGCCGCCGGCATGGTGTCCAGCGCGACGCCCACGTAGGAATAGCTCACGACGACGTTTTCGCCCGAACTTTCCTTTTCCGCGGGAACGGCCGCAGGCTGGATCCGCGCGGCGGGAACGGCGGATTCCGCGAGCACGGGAACGGCGCACAGCGGGAACGCGCCGGCGAACATGAGCGCTTTCAAAAGGGAATGATTCGTGCCTTGAGTCATAGGGAACAAGTTTTTCCTTCCGTAAAAAATGATGAACCAGAAAAAAATCAATAGACGGCGAGCTCCATGCTGACGATTTCCTCGTGCGGCCGCAGCTCCACGAAAGCGACGCCTTTCTCGTCATCCTTCCACCAGCTTTCGTCGGTGTAAGAGTAGCGTACGCGACGGGAAACGGAGCCGTCTTCGCCTGCGACGAAGCCGACCGGCGTCACGGAGTTCACGCGACGCTCCATGTTCACGAGATGAAAATCGCAGACGGAATTTTCATCACACGTTCCCGCGACGACGGCGTTCCCGTCGGACTTTTCCGCAAGCGAAGAGTAGCCCCAAACGCCGAGCCCGACGGCGCCGATCAGCAGCGCGGCGGACGTCGCCGTGCGGCGCAACGGAAACCGCAGCGCGTGCCCGCGCGCGGCGGGAAGGCGCAACGTGTTTTCCGGAGCGTCGAGCGCGTTCGCGACAGCGGCGAAAAACCGCTCGGACGGCGCGACGGGCCGCAACGCTTCAAGCATCGTTTCGACGTCGGAAAAATCTTCCTGTTCAATATTCTGCATGATAAACAAAAGAGTGATTGACGAATACGAGCCGCGCGAAAAAAGGAAAAACTACCGCTCGACTGTTTTTCTCAGCGCGGCGAGGGCATACCGGTAGCGCGACGCCGCTGTGTTCGGGGAAATGCCGAGCTGGCGGGCGATTTCTTCGAACGTCAGCTTTCCCCAGATTTTCATGACGACGACTTCCCGCTGTTCCGCGGGAAGCGCCCTGACTGCCTTTTCGAGACTCTCTTGAATCTCGCCCTCGCCGGGTTCAAAGAACGACACTTTGTCCTCGAGCTCGTAGGCCTGCGTTTCGCGGTTGACGCGGCGCGTCCGGGAACGCCCGTGGTCGATGGCCGCACGCCTGACGGACGTGAGGATAAGCGCGTTCGGATTTCCCGGCAGATGCCGCTGGTTTTTCCAGTAGCGCACGAAAGCGTCCTGCAGGACGTCTTCGGCTTCCGCCTGGGAACTCGTCCACTGACGGGCGCAAAAGAGGAGGCGGCGACCGTGCTCATTGAGCCACTTGCGCCACTCTTCCTGTTCCGCTTTCCCGCATGTGTTCTGCACTTTGTCTTTTGTCCTGTTGTGCAAAAAAAGCGTTCCCGCGGCCGAAATTCGTCTTTTTTTCTTGTTCCGCTTCCCGCGGGAACGGTTCCGGAGCAAAAAAAAGAGGCGTTCCCGTCAAGCGGGAACGCCTCTTTTTCTTCGCTGCGCCGGGAGCGAAATCACTTTTCGACGGCGGCGGCGACGACGACGTCGAGCGCCTTGTTGAAGCGTATATTGTTCTGCAGCTCCATCATGCGGACGCGGTCCTTCGTCAATTCCTTGACGAATTTTTCGATCGGGCGACCGCTCATGTAGGCTTCCTGGGAAATGCGGCGGGAAATGTCTTCCTGCTCGACTTTCACGCCCTCTTTCTTCGCGATGGCGTCGAGAATGATCTGCGTTTTCACGCGGGTTTTCGCGGCGTCCTTCGTGTCCTTCATCAGTTCTTCGCGGCGCGCCTCGATGTCTTCGGGCTTCGCGCCCTGGCGCAGCTGCATGTTCGCGAATTCGATGAAAATGTTGTAGCTTTCGCGTTCGACGGCGCTTTCCGGGAGCTCGAAATCGACTTTTTCGTTAAGCTTTCCGATGAGCTCTTCGCGCTTTTTCGACGCGGCGGCGTTTTTCTTGCGGGCCTCGAGCCCTTCGCGCACCTGCTTGTTCAGCTCTTCCTCGTCCTTGACGCTGAGCGACTTGAAGAATTCTTCGTTCAGCTCGGGCAGAACGCGTTCGCGGACTTCCGCGACTTCGAGCGCGTAAACGGCGGTTTTCCCGCGCAGGCCTTCCGCGGAGAAATCTTCCGGGAACGTCGCGGAAACCTCCTTCTTGTCGCCGGCCTTCATGCCGACGATCGCGTCGACGATTTCCCGAACCGTCGCGCCGAAGGTTTCCTCCGCGCCGGCTTCTTCCCACGTTCCCGTCTGCTTGCCGTAAATCGCGGCGGCGGGAACGACCTCGGCGAGCGGCTTGCCGTCGATCGTCGCTTCGTAGGAAAGCTTCACGTAATCGCCCTTCTCCGCCGCTTTTTCGACCTTGTTGAATTCCGCGCGCTGCTTCCGCAGATTGAGGACCGTTTCGGCGACGTCTTCGTCGGAAACGGCGAGATCGCCCTTTTCGACTTCGATGCCCTTGTATTCGGGCAGTTCGAAAGCGGGAACGACGTCGATTTCAAAACGGAATTCCGCCGGCTGGCCTTCGGCGAGCTCCGGCTCCTTCACGTCGACGAGCGCGTAGACATCGAGCTTCCCGTCTTCGCGAATCGAAGCGTAGGCTTCCTGCGCCGTGCGCTGAGCGAGGTCTTTCTTGATTTCCTTGCCGAATTTCTGCCGGACGACGGACGCCGGCGCCTTACCGGGCCGGAAACCCGCAATACGGGCGTGCGCGGCGTATTCGCCGAGCAGCTTCTTGTGCTGTTCTTCGATGACGTCCGCGGGAACGGAAACCGTCACGGCTTTGCGGGTCGCATTGATGTCTTCGATTTTGATGTCCATTTTGGAATTGTTTTTGAATGAAAAGCGGGAGAAAAGGAAACAGATTTCTTTCGCGGCGGTCAATAGAAGAAAACGGCGTTCCCGCGCGGGCCTCGTCCTTCCCGCGCGCAAAAAAAAACGCCCGCGAAACCTTCGTCGAAAGGAATTCGCGGGCGTTGTTCGCAAGTGGTAGGACGCCGGGGACTCGAACCCCGAACCAATTGCTTAAAAGGCAACTGCTCTACCATTGAGCTAGCGTCCCGTCCGAAGCTTTTCGCCGAAACGAAAAGTGAGGGAGAAAATGTCTTTTTCCCGCACGGAAAGCAAGCTTTTTTTTTCTCCCCGGAAACGGAAATTTTTCGCGGGCGTTCCCGCGGCGACAAAAAACGCTCCCGCGGGAATTCGCCGCGGGAGCGTTTTTTCTTTTTCGCCTAAGCGAAAAACTACGCGCAGAAAATCAGAATCAGCAGCTGCGCCGTCAGCACGCGCAGGAACATCGTCAGCGGGTAAACCGTCGCGTAGGCGACGTTCGGCGCTTCGTTCTGCGCGACGCTGTTCGCGTAGGCGAGCGCGGGCGGATCCGTCGTCGCTCCCGCGACGAGGCCGAGAATCGAATAATAATTCAGCTTGAAGACGCCGCGCGCGACGAAGCCCACGACGAGCAGCGGCACGAGCGTGATGCAGAAGCCGATCAGCACCCACCAGTAGCCGCCGCCGAGCACCGCTTCGAGGAAGCCGTTCCCGGCGCCGATGCCGACGCTCGCGAGGAAAAGCAGAATCCCGATTTCGCGAATCATCAAGTTCGCCGCAATCGGCGTGTAAGTGATGAGGTGCGACTTGTAGCCCCAGCAGCCGAGCAGAATCGCGACGATGAGCGGGCCGCCCGCGAGCCCCAGCTTCAGCGGCTGGGAAAGCCCCGGAACCGCGAAGGGAATGCTTCCGAAAAGCACGCCGACCGCGATGCCGAGAAACAGCGAGACGAGATTCGGGTGGTCGAGCCGCTTCAGCTCGTTCCCGAGCATTTTTTCGACTTCGTTGATCGCGTGCTCGGGACCGACGACGTTCACGCGGTCGCCGATCTGCAGCCGCAGCGTCGGGTTCGCGATCAGCACGACGCCGGCGCGGTTGATGCGCGTGATGGCGACGCCCATCGACGTGTAGGCGTCGAGCCGGCCGAGCGGACGCCCGTTCATGCTTTCGCGCGTCACGATGATGCGCCGCCGCACGATCGCCGACTTGATGTGATCCCAATCCTCGACGCCCCAATTGACGACTTTTCCGAAAAAGGCCTCGATCGTTCCCGCGTCTTCCTTCGCGGAAATCACCAGCAGGCGGTCGCCCATCTCAATCCGCGTGCTCCCGGTCGGCAGCACCGGAGGATTGTCCCCGCGGCGAAGCCGGGAAATGACGAAGCGGCATTTCGCGAGCTTCGAAACTTCCGCGATCGTTTTGCCGACGACGGCGGGATTCTGCACGTCGATCGTGACGGCGGTCGAGTTGTCGCCGCTCGTCGGATTCGTCGCGCGCAGCGCGCGCGTTTCGCGGTCGAAGGAAATTTTGAAGACAGCGCGGACAATCAGCAGCGAAAGAATGATGCCGACGACGCCGAGCGGATACGCGCACGCGTAGCCCTGCCCGAGCGTTCCCGCGAGCTGCTCGATGACGCCGTCCGGAGACGTTCCCGCGGGAACGCCGCCCGCCTGGGCGATGAGATCCGCCTTCGCCTCGGGATTCGTCCGAATGATTTCGGCGAGCGCCTGCTGCGCGGCGCCGAGACCGGGCGTGTTCGTCACGGCGCCGGAAAGCACGCCGACCATCGTCGGCATCGGGATTTTCGTTATGAAATGGAAAAGCAGCGTCATGAGCACGCCGAGCAGCACGACCGAGGCCGCGAGCCCGTTCATCAGCATGCCCCCTTTTTTGAACGAGGCGAAAAAGCCGGGACCGACCTGCAGACCAATCGAGAAGACGAACAGAATCAGCCCGAACTCTTTCACGAAGTGGAGAACGTGGTCGTTGATCTTGAAGCCGAGCTGCCCGAGCAGAATCCCGACGAAGAGCACGAGCGTGACGCCGAGGGAAACCCCGAACACCTTCACGCGTCCGAGCGGTATCCCGATCGCGATGACGAGCGCGAACATCAGGACGGTGTGAGCCACGCCGTCCACATCGTTCATGAACAAATCTGTCAGCCAATTCATAGGTCGCTTTTTCGTTGCTCCGCGATCGCGCCCCATGCGGAAAGCGAAGCGTTGGGCAGTAAAACCGTTTTTTCCGCGCACCTCAACTGCAAAAATGCGTTCCCGCGGGAACGCGGACGGCTTCAATGTTGTCTTGACCCGAAAGGAAATTCCGAAACAATCGTCCGCCATGCAAAAAGCGAAAATTTTCTCCGCCCTCCTCTTCGCCGCCGTCGCCGCGCTCGCGCAAAGCGCATGCTCCGACGGAGAGCCGCAGACCCGCATCGAGGCGGCGCAGGCGATGGCCGAAACGCTCGGCTCGGCGCGGGACCGCGCGACCGCCGACCTCGCGGCGCAGCGCTTTTCCGCGCTTTCCGCGAAATTCGACGCGCTCGCGCCTACGCCGGAAGCCCGCGGCGCCGACGCGGAATACGCGCTCGGCGAAATCGGCGCGCAGGCGATGCGGCTCAAAAAAGAAGATTACTACGGTTCGGACGCGCTGAAGAAAGCGCTGACCGTTCCCGCGAAATGAAAGAAAAAGCAAGCGGGAACGCTTCGCGCGTTTTTTCGTCGTTCCCGCGGAAAAAAAATCGCAGCCGGTCCTGCGCGGCGGCGTTAATTTGCTTGCGCTGCGCAGGCGGGAACGGCAAACTTTCTGCGTTGTCGCCGCCTTTCGCGGCGCCGTTCATTCATCGTCATAGCCCAACCCCAAACCCTCATCAGATTCGTTTCTTCGCTTATGATTATCTCCGAAGCTGAACTGCAGTCGTTCACCAGCGTCGTCCAGTCGCGCCCGCACGATTTTCTCGGCATGCACCGCGCCGAGGTCGACGGGAAGACCGGCATCGTCGTCCGCGCCTACCTGCGCGACGCGAAGAGCGCGGAACTCGTCAACGTCAAAACGAAAAAGCGCACGGAAATGCCGCGCCTGACCGAGGACGGCTTTTTCGAGCTGTGGCTCCCGCGCACGAAGGAAATTTTCGCCTACCGCCTCGCGGTCGAAAGCTATTCCGGCGAAACGCATGAAATTTTCGACCCCTACTGCTTTCTGCCGACGATTTCCGAGGACGATCTTTACCTGATCAATCAGGGCACGGACCACCGCGTCTACATGAAGCTCGGCGCGCACGTGCGGGAACTCGGCGGCGTCAAGGGCACGTCCTTCGCCGTCTGGGCGCCGTCGGCGCGGCGCGTTTCCGTCGTCGGGGACTTCAACGGCTGGGACGGACGCTATCACCCGATGCGCATGCTCGGCGCGTCCGGCATTTGGGAAATCTTCATTCCCGGCGTCGCCGCGGGAACGAAATACAAATACGAAATTCTCAACCAGCAGGACCCGACGCCCTACTGCAAAATCGACCCTTACGCGATTTCGTTCGAGCCGCCGCCGAACAACGCCTCGATCGTCGCCGACATTTCCGCCTTCAAATGGCATGACGAAAAATGGCTGAAGACGCGCGACGCGACGAACTGGCAGGAAAAGCCCGTTTCCGTCTATGAAGTCCATCTCGGTTCGTGGCGCTGCGTTCCCGAAGACGGGAACCGCCCGCTGAACTACCGCGAGCTCGGCGTCCAGCTCTCGGAATACTGCAAGGAAATGGGTTTCACGCACGTGGAAATGCTCCCGCCGACGGAATACCCGTTCCCGCCGTCGTGGGGCTATCAGGTCACGGGCTTCTACGCGCCGACGCACCGCTACGGGACGCCGGAAGATTTCATGGCGATGATCGACACGCTGCACCAGAACGGCATCGGCGTCATCATCGACTGGGTTCCCGCGCACTTCCCTCGCGACGCGTTCGCGCTCGCCGGCTACGACGGCACGCATCTTTACGAACACGCCGACCCGCGCCAGGGCACGCAGCCGGACTGGGGAACGCTCGTGTTCAACTACGGGCGCTGCGAAGTCCGCGGATTCCTCATCGGGAGCGCGCTTTCTTGGCTCGACCGCTTCCACGTGGACGGGCTGCGCGTGGACGCCGTCGCCGCGATGCTTTATCTCGATTACTCCCGCAAAGACGGCGAATGGATCCCGAACCGCTACGGCGGGAAAGAAAATCTCGAAGCGATCGATTTCCTGCGCACGACGAACGACCTCGTTCACAGCTACCATCCGGGAGCGATCACGATCGCGGAGGAATCGACTTCGTTCGCCGGCGTCACGCGTTCGACGAAGGACTACGGCTTGGGCTTCGACTTCAAATGGGCGATGGGCTGGATGCACGACACGCTCGCCTACATGAAGGAAGACCCGATCAACCGCAAGTTCAACCACAACAAGCTGACGTTCGCGATGCTTTACCAGTATTCCGAAAAGTTTATGCTCGCGCTTTCGCACGACGAAGTGGTGCACGGCAAGGCGTCGCTGATCAACAAGATGCCGCAGCCCGACATGCCCTCGAAGGCGGCGAACCTGCGCGCGCTCTTCGGCTACATGTGGACGTGGCCCGGCAAAAAAACGCTCTTCATGGGCGGAGAATTCGGACAGTCTCGGGAATGGCGCTACGACGCTTCGCTCGACTGGCACCTGCTCAAATACATCGATCATGAAGGCGTCCGCCGTGCCGTGCGCGACCTGAACAAGCTCTACGCCTCCGAGCCGACGATTGCCGCGCTCGATCAGGATTACCGCGGCTTCGAATGGATCAACGCCAACGACGGCGACAACTCCGTGCTCACCTACCTGCGCAAAGGCGCGGACGGCGCGACGACGTGGGTCGTCGCCTGCAACTTCACCCCCGTGCAGCGCACCTACCGCATCGGCGTTCCCGCCGGCGGCTTCTGGGCGGAAATTTTCAACTCCGACGCCGAATGCTACGGCGGCTCCGGGCAAGGAAATTTCGGCGGCGTGAAAGCGGAAAAGAAAGAATGGAACGGGCGCCCCTATTCCATCGAAATCAATCTGCCGCCGCTCGCTTGCGTCATCTTCTATCAGAAGAAAAAATCCTGAGCCGCGGCGTTCCCGCCGACGGAAAAAAAGCTTCGCGAGGTCTCGGCTTCGCGAAGCTTTTCTTTTTCGTTTCCGCCGGGAAACCGACGCGCGAATCGCGCCCCGCGGCGTTCCCGCCGGCGCTCACTCGTAAATTTCGCGCTGCTTGTTCGGACCGAGATCCGGGCCGATTCGTCCCTGCTCTTCGAGAATGTCGATGATTTTCGCCGCGCGGTTGTAGCCGATCCCGAGCTTGCGCTGCAGGTTGGAAATGGACGCGCGCTTCGTCGTGCGAATCACGTCCCACGCCTTGCCGACGAGCTCGTCGCGCGAATCGGAAACGCCGTTCCCGCCGCCGGCGCCGTCTTCGTCATCCTCGGCGGCGTAGCTGTCGATCGCGCTCGTCACGTCGTCCGCGTATTTCGGCTTGCCGTTCTTTTCGGCGAGAAAATGCACGATGTTTTCGATTTCCTCCTCGGAGACCCAGACGCCCTGCGCGCGCTGCGGGAACGGAGACCCGGGACCGAGCACGAGCATGTCGCCCTTGCCGATGAGCGTTTCCGCGCCGACTTCGTCGAGAATGATGCGCGAATTCGTTCCCGACGTGACGCGCAGCGCGATGCGCGTGCCCAAGTTCGCCTTGATCAGCCCGGTCACGGTTTTCGCGTCCGGGCGCTGCGTCGCGAGGATGAGGTGGATGCCCGCGGCGCGGGCCTTCGCCGTGAGCCGCGCGACGCCGGTCTCGATTTCCGCCGCGTTCTGCGCCATGATGTCGGCGAACTCGTCGATGATGCAGACGATGTAGGAAAGTTTTTTCTTCCCGCGCAGCTCGTCGAGCACGCCTTCGTCGCGCGGCACGGAAATCTCGGCGGGAACGGCGTCGGCTTTTTCCTCCGGAGAAAGATTCTGCACGCCTTCGAACGCGTTCCCGTTTTCCGACGCGGCGGCGAGCTCGGCGAGGCGCGCGGCTTCCGCCTTGTCCTTTTCGATTTTCGCGTTGTAGCCGACGATGTTGCGCACGCCGGCTTCCTCCAGCAGCAGGTAGCGCCGCTCCATTTCGTCGATCAGCCATTTCAGCGCGCCGGGAGCGCGCTTCATGTCGGTGATGACGGGAATGAGCATGTGCGGCGCGTCGTTGTAGACTTTGAGCTCGACGACTTTCGGGTCGACCATGACGAGCCGCACTTCTTCCGGCGAAGCGTGGTAAAGAATCGACGTGATGATGCCGTTGAGGCAGACGGATTTCCCCGAACCGGACGAGCCGGCGATCAGCCCGTGCGGCATTTTCGCGAGGTCGATCAGCACGGGCTTTCCCGTGACGTCCTTCCCGAGCACGGCGGGAATTTCCATTTTGTTTTCGTGCCACGCCTTGGATTCGAGCACTTCGCGAATCAGCACGGGCTTGGCTTTTTTGTTCGGAACCTCGATGCCGATCGTGCCGTGCTCGGGAACGCTCGCCAAACGGGCGGACTGCGCCTGCAGGGCCATCGCGACGTTGTTCTGCAAATTGAGAATGCGTTCCGCTTTCACGCCCGCGCCGGGCTTGATTTCGTAGCGCGTGATCGTCGGGCCGACCTGCGCGGAGGAAAGCGTCGCGGGACACTTGAAGTTGGCGAGCTCGTTGATGATGATTTGCCCGCGCGCCTCGTAGTCTTCCGTCTGTTCGAGCGCCTCCGGCTTGGGCGCGGCGAGCAAATCCAGCGGCGGAAACACGTAATCGCCGCGCGCGGGAACGGCGTCGGCGTCCTCCGCGCGCTCGAGCGTTTCCGCGGCGACGACCTTGAGCGTTCCCGCGGGCAATGCGGCGTTTTCGGCGGGAGCGTCAGCTTCAGCACCTTCCGGCGCGGCGGAAAGCAGCTCTTCGTTTTCCGCGTCGAAATCGATCGGCGTGAGCGTCGCGCCGTCGGGAATTTCCTCCAGCACGGGAGCGGCGGGCGCGGGAATCGCGTCGTCGGCGACGGGAACGCCGGAAAAGTCCTCATCCTCGGTTTCCGCGCCGGAAAATTCCGCGGGAACGGCGTTTTGCGGCGCGGCGTCAGGCGCATCCTCGGAGACTTCGCTTTCGGCGGGGACGGCGGCGTTTTGCGCTTCCCTTTCCGCGGCTTCCTTGTTCTTGCGCAGCTGTTCCTGCGCGGCGATCTGCGCCTTGCGCTGCGCTTCGCGGCGGAGCGCCTGATGTTCCCGCCATTGCCGCCGCTTCTCGAAATACCCGCGCACGAGGCCGACCGCGGCGTCCACGGCATCGGCGAGAGTCCGCTGCGGCGCGGCGACGATCAGCCCGAGCACGCAGAAAAGGTAGGTCAAAGAAAGAAACACCGCGCTCCCGGCCGTTCCGATGATCGGACAAAGCACTTCGTTGAAGAGAAATTTTCCGAGCCAGCCGCCGGGTCCGCCGAGGCTGGGCATGCGGGGATTTTCCCCGGCTTCGGGATCGAAGCCGATGAGGTCTTTCGGAAGGATTTCCAGCAGCGCCGCGCCGGAAAGCAGCGCGAGAAACATCAGGAACGTTTTCCACGTCAGCGAAATGTCCGCGCGGAAACTCATCATGTAGTAGGCGAAAAGAAACAGAAACGCCGGCAGCATGAACGCCGTCAGCCCGAAAAGGTTGAACGCGACGACGGCGAAAGTCGCGCCGAGCTTGCCCATCGGATTCGCCTCCCCCGTTTCCGTCGTGACGACGAGGTTCTTCAGCCAGGATTCGTTCCCGAAAAAGGGCTGGCCGTTTTCGTAAGACAGCAGAGTCGCGAGCAGCACGATGCCCGCAAGCAGAGCGAGCACGAAAAACAGCGGACGCTTCGTGCAGTTGAAGCCGCCGTCCTGCGCCCGGCGCGCGGCGGATTTTTCCGCGTTCCCGCCGCGCTGCGGCGAGGGCTTTTTTTTCGAGGCCGCCATTTTCAGAAGAGAGACGGTTGTTCGGGCGATGCTCCCGCGCTTTCCTCCGCGGGGCCGACGGGCGGCGTTCCCGCGTGAAGATGCCGCGGCGGCTGGGCGACGCTCGATTCGACGGCGAACGCGCGCGCCTTGTCGATGCGCCCGATGATGTCTTCGATGCGCATGCAGAGCCAATCGAAGGAAAAGCGGTCTTCGCGGTAATCGTTCGGTCCGTAGCCGTTCACGCGCTTGCATTCCAGCAGCGCGTCGTTCTGGCGGCGTTCGGCGCGGTCGTTTTCGGAATAAACGGCGTAGGCGAAACCTCCGCCCTTGCGCACGACGGAAAACACGGGAACGTCGCTCGGCCCGTCCGCGACGTAAACCATGTTTTCGAAGGGCACGCGCCGATCCTGCGCGCGCACGACCGCGTTCACGTCGATTTCCGGATTTTTGTTGGAGCCTTTGTTGATTTCGAAAATGAAGCGCGTCTTGATCGTGTTGTCCACCATCACGCCGATTTGGGAAATTTCCGAAGGCAGGGCGAGCGCGAGCTCGTCCTGTTCCGTGTAGTGCGGCGGAAGCGGCTGTT
>ERZ779737.2447-NODE-2447-length-12186-cov-7.030995_pt1 | contig 12186 bp, 6 predicted proteins | sample MGYA00511889_ERZ779737 | MGnify/ENA primary metagenome ERZ779737 (study PRJEB29588, sample SAMEA2163575) | human gut metagenome | biome: human gut; feature: human-associated habitat; material: faeces | place: Denmark | collected 2008/2010 ...
GAGGTGAGATTCCTATGAGTTCGGTCAGCAGCCGAACGCCTGTTGATTTCCTTTTCTGCATTTTGGGTTCGAGGAAAAATGAAATGCAGCGACGAAAGCCCCAAAAGGTATTTTGAGGCTTTCGTGGATCAGAAATGATTCAAATAAAGAGAAAGGAGGAAAACCCCATGGAAAACTGTAAGGTGATCGCCATCACGAATCAGAAGGGCGGCGTCGGCAAGACGACAACCGCAGTCAATCTCGGCGTGGGACTTGCAAGCTCCGGGAAACGGGTTCTGTTGGTAGATGCTGATCCGCAGGGCAGCTTATCCGGAGGTTACCACCATCGACACCTTCTACACCAATGACGACGGCATGCTCATCACGCCGGAGAAGCTGGAGTTTGGCAAGGGCTACTCCCTCAAGGAGGTCTCTGCCCCTTACGGCTATGTGCTCAGTCATGAGGCGGTCAAGTTCGATGTGACCGAAGAGAATTCCACCGAGGAAAGCGGCGTGACGGTCGTTGCGGTGAAGCTGGGCAACTACGCGCAGAAGGGCATTATCAAGATTTCCAAAACCGGCGAGGTGTTTGCCTCTGTTACGGCGGCGGACGGGGTCTATCAGCCGGTCTATACGGTGCAGGGTCTTGCAGGAGCAACCTATGAGATCAAGGCAGCGGAGGACATCTACACTCCGGATGGTACGCTGCGCTGTAGTGCCGGCGAGGTGGTGGATACGGTGACCACCGGCGCAGATGGCATGGCGGAGAGCAAGCCGCTGTATCTGGGAAAATACGAAATCACCGAGATGAAAGCCCCCGACGGCATGGTCATTAACAAGGACGCCCATACCGCAGAGCTTGTCTATGCCGGGCAGGAGATTGAGATTACCGAAACCGCTGCCAGCTTCTGCAATGACAGACAGAAGGCGCGGATTTCTCTTTCCAAGGTGCTGGAGCAGAACAAGCAGTTCGGTATCGGTATGAATAACGAGCTTTCCGCCGTGACCTTCGGCTTCTATGCCGCCGAGGAGCTTACCGCAGCAGACGGCTCCGTCATTCCTGCGGACGGACTGATTGAGATTCTGTCCCTTGACGAAAACGGGAAAGCCGTGCTCAAGAGCGATGTTCCCTTCGGCAGCTACTATGTCAAGGAAATCAGCACCGACAGCCACTACATCCTCTCCGATGAGAAGTATCCTGTGATCTTTGCCTATGCCGGTCAGGAAATCCCCGTTGTGGAGCTTGCCGTCAATGACGGAAAGAGCATTACCAACGAGATGATCTACGGGGAGATCCACGGCATGAAGAAGGATGAGGACGGCAAGGCGCTGGCCGGAGCTACCATCGGTCAATTCCTTACTGACGGCACAGAGCCTATCCTGACCACCGTTTCCGCAGAGGACGGCAGCTTCACCTTTGCGGACATCCCTTATGGCGAGTATGTGGTTCGTGAAATCGCTGCACCGGAGGGCTATGTGATGGATGACACGCCTTATACCGTGAAGGTAGAACAGAACGGTGCTGTGATCGAGATCGAGATCACCAACAAGCTCATTCGTGGCAGCGTTCAGCTGACCAAGGTGGATAAAGACTATCCCGATCATCACCTGAACGGCGCAGTCTTTGAGGTGTACCGTGACGGAAAGCTTGTGGGCCAGATGGAGGAGCTGTCCGACGGCGTCTACAAGCTGGATGATCTGCCCTACGGCGATTACACGCTGAAGGAAACTGAGGCCCCCAAGGGCTTCTTCCTTGATGAGAAGACCTATAGCTTCTCCATTAAGGAAGATGGTAAAACCGTCGTCGTGGAAAATGAGGCCGGAAAGGGCTTTGTCAACCAGGCACAGACCGGAGGCATCCGCATTGAAAAGACTTCGGATGACGGCGTGCTGAAGGGCTTTACCTTCCGCGTGGAGGGCACGGATATCACCGGCAATGCCTTCAGCAAGGACTTTGTGACCGACGAAAAGGGGCAGATCCACATTGATGGCCTGCGCATCGGCGATTATGTGATCTCCGAGGTGTCCAACAAAGCCAACGAAAAGTATGAGCTTCCCGCAAATGTCACTGTAACCGTTCACGAAGGAAAGACGGTCGTTGCCAAGTTACATAACAAGCTCAAGCCTGTTACGGATATCCCCAAGACCGGAGATACCACCAATATGCCTCTTTGGGCAGCACTTGCCGGTATCTCCGCAGTCGGCACAGGTGCGGCGGCCTTCTTTACCTTCCGCAAAAAGAAGGAGGTAATCAACTCCCTGCGTGAGGAAGGCGACATTCTTCATAACCGCAGGGCGCTTGCCAAGTACTGCTATTGCACACCCCAAAGCCGGATGCAGGAGGAGCCGGGCTACTATGGCGTTCGTGTGGATACCGAAAAATATGCCTATCTTCTGCGCCTGAACCCGGACAGAGGCGAATACAACCTGTACTGCTATTGCTATCGCCGGGATTGGCTCGATCATCACCTGAAGGACGCAGAGAAAGGAATCCGTTTTATTGACAGCCATTACAAGGAGCTGTTTCGCATTCCGGATGGCGGCAAGGTGAAAATCCACTATTCGTGGAATGAAGAGCAGATCCGCACCTGCCGGTATATCGACGATTACCATGTGGAGATCGGGAGCAACCTCTATCACATTTGCGAGTTTGCCGAGCGCATGGAATACGGCGGCCATACCTGCGAGCCGATTCGGGACAACCTGCCCGAGCAGTGCTACAGCGTCCTTTCCGGCAGCGACAAAATCATTATCATCAAGCGCGGTGAAAAGGGCTACTTCAAGACGGACATTCCCGTCACCGACAAGGACGAAGCCCGGAGCATCGTGAATGAGTACAACACAAAGCTCGGCGTCAGCCGATCGCAGGAAGGAGCCATGAAGGCCGGCTCTATGTTCGGCTTTCAGGTGCCCGCCGCAGACCCTAGAAATTACGATGCGGACGGAAAACCTGTGATGCCGAAGGACAGAGGTGATGCACGATGAGTAAGGACGATTATCGTATCTGGTCTAATGCCGACCTTGACTATGAGGAGTGGAAAGATTGGATGGAGGAAGAATATCCGACGCTTTCCGAGGACGACCGCGTCGCCATGATGTATGAGGAAAATGGGCATTATCTTGAGGACGAACGACTCAATCTGGACATTCAACTTTCCCAGCCCATTCTGGTTGTTGCTGATCTGGGGCTTTGGAATGGCAGGCGCACGGGATACAAAGAAATTCCCAGCGGCAATATCCGGGACTGCCTTTACTCTGATTACGACTACACCACATGGTATGTGGACCGAAACGGAGACTTCCGGTGCGATGACACCCACCATGACGGCACAAACCATTATCTCTATCGGGTATATAAGGACAATGTTTCTCAGGCGCAGAAAGACCGGCTCAAAGAAAAAATCTACAACGGCACAGCCACCAGGGCAGACATTGTCCGTGTCACCCGCAGGCTTGGCGATGAGATCGGGAAGGTGTACGGCTGGAGCTTTCCACCCCGGCAGAGAGAACGAGGTGAGGCACGATGAACCAAGCACTGCAGAGCGAAAGTTATATTGCCAGACTGGACTATTTGGCTTTCAACGGAAAAGTATGCAGCAGCGTTGCGTACAGCGACGAGCAGCGCTTCCTAGCAGACCTGAAGGAGTCGCTCTATCACGGCGAGCCGCTGTGTGTTGTCCTGTACCGAGACCGGAACGGCAAGACGATTTCCCGTGCGTTCCTGAACGACCTGGATACCCTGCCCAAGGGGCTTTCCGTAGAGGACGATCCCCATAGAAAGCCTCCGGCAATGCACCCAAAGCAAAAAGACCACGAACCTGCGAGATAAGGAGAAGCTATGGATAAGAAGAAAGCCATCTGCGAATATCTCCGCAAAAATCATATTGGCAAAGAAAATGCCATCCACAGCAAGGAACTTGAAAAGCTGTTTCTGCTTGACGGACGAAATATTCGCCGCAAGATCAGTGCCTTGCGGCAGGATGGCTTTCCTATTTGCAGCGATGAAACGGGCTACTATTACGCAGACAATCAAAAAGAGATCAACACCACCGTCTGCCGGTTAAATGAGCTTGTGACCAAGGTGTCCAACGCCAGGACCGGGCTTTTATTTGCGTCGATCCTCGGAGAGAGTGAGCAGACCGTTGAGGTCACGATCAAAGTAAGATAAGGAGGGAGTTCCCATGCCGAGCAAATACAGAATCATTTTGGAGATGGCGTCCCAGACTGCCAGGGATATCGCCTCCAATGCCGACCGCTATACCGACTTTCTGATTACGGCGGCAAACAACTACAAGTACAGCTTTAAGGAGCAGCTGCTCATCCATGCGCAGAAGCCAGATGCAACGGCGTGTGCGGAAATCGACACATGGAATAAACTCGGCAGATGGGTAAACAAGGGCACGAAAGGCATCGCGCTGCTGATCGACAGAGATGTTCCCTACAAGCTGAGACATGTCTTTGATATCTCCGACACCAACAGCCGTGCCGGAAGGAACATCACCCTTTGGCAGATGAAGCCGGAGTACGAATATGCGGTATCGGAAAGCCTTCAGGCCAGCTTCGGCGATGTGGAGGAGCCGCGAGATTTCCCGCACCTTCTCATAGATATTTCCGGTTATGCCGTGGAGGATAATCTTTCAGATTATCTCATGGAACTGAACGCTGTCAAAGCCGGCAGCTTTCTGGAGGAGCTGGATGACACAAGCCTTGAGGCGTGGCTGAAAACCACGCTGAAAAGCAGCGTCGCTTTTATGGCGCTCTCCCGTGCAGGTTATGAGCCGAGGCGGTATTTTGACCGGGAGGATTTCAGCCACCTCTTTGACTTCAACACCCTAGAGGTTATCTCCGTGCTCGGTGCCGCAGTCAGCGATATTTCTGAGATGGTCATCCGGGAAATGGGCGAAACCGTCAAGGAGATGGAGAAGGAGGAACAGCGGAAGATTCGCACATTTGCGCAGACCGGTTCTTCTGCGTATCATAAGAACCGAACAGAAAACAAGGAAAGGAGCAACGAACATGGAACTGACCTATACGATGCAGGGGGACTATCTGATTCCCGATCTGACCGTGCCGGAGAGTCCGAAGCTTGGGAAGTATGGAATGCTGCGGCGGACATTCCTCCGCGAGCACCGGGATGGGATCTACACCGGGATGCTGCTGAACGGAACACTGAACAGTCATTTGGAGGAGGTGGACCGGCAGGCGCAGAAGATGCTGGACGACCTGACCGAGCAGATGAAGGCGCTGAACGGAGTGACAGAGCAGTTGAAGGCGGAGGATCAGATGCGGTGGGTGCAGATGATGAACTCTATTCGTCACTCGGCGGAGGAAGTGATTCTGAACGACCTGATCTACGCGTAACGCTCCCCACAGTTGAACAGCAACAGGAAATCATCGCAGAAGCGGAGGAAGAAAAATCCTCCGCTTTTTCTATTTCTCAGGAGGACATCGACGCCATTCTGACACGAGGCAGCGGCATCCATCAGGGCAAATTCCGCATCTATGAGAAGTTTCTCAAACAGGATTCTTCCGAGAACAATATCACCTTCTTGAAAAACGAATACGGCATCGGCGGAGCCTATCCTGCCGTTTCCGGAAGAAATCTCGACGAGAACCACGACGCTAAAGGCATCAAAATCAGCAGAGGAAGAATCTCCCAGCCCGACGCAGAAATGCTTTTGCGGTGGAATAAGGCCGAGAAGCGGATCGGGGAGCTGATTCGCACCGACCGCTATCTGAGCCAAGCAGAAAAGGACAACTATCCTGCCTACCGGGAGCAGGCAGAAGCTCGGAGGAAGCGAGGTGAAATCTCTGAGGAGTTCCGGTCGATTGTCTATGATTACAATGACTTCGTGACGCAGCTTGGTGAGGAAAGCAAAGCATTGAATCTGTACTATCTCTCAAGCTGCTGGAGTGCGTTCAGCGTGGGCGATAAGAAAATGCACGCCCGTACAGCGGAGGGTGACTTCATCCTTCCCATGATGCGCGAAGCAATGAATACGATCATTGCGGACAACACCCACTTGACCGCACGATGCGAGGCTATGCTGGAAGCGTTGAACAGCAATGTGGCAAAGCCGCTTGAGCCGACCTTTGATGAGCTGAACCCTCCCCCGGAGCCCCGGAAGGAATACCGCTTTCATCTCGGTGATACGGTCTATATCGGCACACAGGAATACGAGCTGCTGTCTTTTGACGAGAAGAAGGTCGTCCTCTTTGATACACAGTTCCCGCTGTTTAACAAGGAGCTGACTCGTGAAGAGTTCGATAACCGGCTCAAAGAAAATCCACTGAATGACAGGCTGCTGCAAGCCGTGGAAGAACCCCCTGTCGCAGACAATACGAAGGCGAGAATATCCCTTGACACCGGCAGTAACAAGGTTCACTGGATTTACTTCAATCCCGATGCAGATGCAGGTGGACAGTATGTTTCCGGTGACCTTGATTTCTCTGTTTTTGAAGAGCTTGTCGAGCAGTATGACATTGCTAACCATCCGGAAAACGCCGCCGACTTCCGAAATGACCTTGAAGAAATGTCGGATCAGTTCCTTGCGGACATCAATACTCCGTTCTTCATGGAAGCTGAAAATGACTATGAGATGGACTGCGATTATATCGAGTTCACGCCGGAAAACCTCCTGAAGATTCACGAGGATATTCTATCTTTAGAGGCAGACCGGGAAGCAGCGCGAGAGACTGACCGATATGAGGCGGAGTTTGGTGCGGACGGCACACGGGTATTCAGAGAAACAGAAGATTTAGCAGAAGACGATTCTGAAATTGAGAGCCTAACGGACGAAGAATTGGATGCTCTGCCCATCAGCACCGTCAAAGACGGCGAGGTCGTGACCTACTCCAATGCGGAGGCCTTGCTGGATGACCAGGAAGAAGCGCTCGCCCCGCCTCTACAAGTGAAAAGGCCTTCCAAGATCGCGCCTCATGTGCTGCGTCCGGAAATCAACACCGAGTACCGCACTAACTTCCAAATCGAGAGCGATGATATCGGCGTGGGCACGCCGCTGGAACGGTTCTATCACAATATCCGTGCCATTCAGCTTCTGAATAAGCTGGATGCGGAAAGCCGATTGGCGACACCCACCGAGCAGCGTGTGCTTGCCGACTATGTGGGTTGGGGCGGTCTATCCGAGTTCTTCAAGGAGGACAATCCCCATTATGCCGAGCTGAAGGATGTGCTTTCCGATGAGGAATATGCGTCGGCGAGAGAATCCACGCTGACGGCCTTCTATACGCCGCCCGTAGTGATCAAGGCGGTGTACAGTGCCTTGGAGAATATGCACTTCCAGACCGGCAATGTGCTGGAGCCCTCCTGCGGCATCGGAAACTTTATGGGACTTGTTCCCGAAAGCATGAATGACGCGAAGTTCTACGGCGTGGAGCTGGACAGTATTTCCGGGCGAATTGCGCAGCAGCTTTATCAGAAAAACAGCATCGCAGTGCAGGGCTTCGAGAATACAAACCTTCCCGACAGCTTCTTTGACGCTGCAATCGGCAATGTCCCCTTCGGGCAGTTCAAGGTGCCCGACAAGCGCTACGATAAGCACAACTTTCTCATTCACGACTATTTCTTCGCCCGCACTTTGGATAAGGTGAGACCCGGCGGCGTGATTGCTTTCATCACCTCAAAGGGTACGCTGGATAAGGAAAATCCCAATGTTCGAAAGTATATCGCGCAGAGAGCCGACTTGCTCGGCGCTATCCGGCTGCCGAACGACACCTTCAAGGCTGCTGCCGGCACGGAGGTCACATCGGACATTATCTTTCTCCAAAAGCGTGACCGATTGGTGGATATTGAGCCCGATTGGGTGCATCTGGCCACCGACGCCAATGGCATCCGGATGAACGCCTATTTTGTGGACAACCCTGAAATGGTGTTGGGCGACATGCAGATGGTCAGCGGGCCTCACGGCATGGAGTCCGCCTGTATTGCTTATGAAAATGCAGAGCTTGGGGACCTCTTGCGGGATGCCATCCAGAACATTCATGCCGAGATTACCGAATTTGAAATCGACGATTTTGAAGCGGAGGATGAGGACCTTTCTATTCCTGCTGACCCTGATGTGCGCAATTTCAGCTTCACAGTGGTGGACGGTAAAATCTATTACCGTGAAAACAGCCGCATGAATCCCGTGGATGTTTCCGCGACTGCCGAAAGCCGCATCAAAGGCATGATTGCCATCCGTGATTGTGTCCGGACGCTGATTGAGTACCAGACGGAGGACTATCCCGATGCCGATATCAAGGCAGAGCAGGAAAAACTCAATCGGCTCTATGATGATTTCAGCAAAAAATATGGGCTTATCAGCGCAAGAGCCAACAATTCGGCATTCAATTCCGACAGCTCCTACTGCCTGCTTGCCTCGCTGGAGGTGCTGGACGATGAGGGCAACTTCCTCCGCAAGGCAGATATGTTCTCCAAACGAACCATCAAGCAGAAGGTAACGGTGCAGTCGGTTGACACGGCTTCCGAGGCCTATGCGCTGTCCCTTGCAGAAAAAGCAAGAATCGATATGCCGTATATGTCGCAGCTCACCGGCAAAACCGAGCAGGAGCTGTTTGAGGATTTGAAGGGTGTTATTTTCCTCAACCCCATGCACATAAGCGAAGAGGACGGCAAGCCGAAGTATCTCCCTGCCGATGAATATCTCTCCGGCAATGTCCGTGAAAAGCTCCGTTGGGCAAAGCGGAGTGCGGAGCTCTACCCCGAAGATTACGGTGAGAATGTCCGTGCGCTTGAGGCGGTGCAGCCGGTTGACCTGACGGCAAGTGAGATTTCCGTAAGGTTGGGCGCAACATGGCTGCCTCCGGAAATTGTGGAGCAGTTTATGTTTGAGCTGTTCAGTACCCCACGCTACTGCCAGTGGAACATCCATGTTCACTACGCACAGTACACCGGCGAATGGAATGTGGAGGGAAAATCCTATGACCGCAGCAATGTAAAAGCCCACAACACCTACGGCACCGGCAGAGTTAATGGCTATAAGATCATGGAGGAAACCCTGAACCTCCGAGATGTAAGAATCTTCGACTACATCGAGGACGGAAACGGCAGGAAAACGGCTGTGCTCAACAAGAAAAAGACGGCTATCGCCCAAGGCAAGCAGGAGCTTATCAAACAGGCCTTTGCAGACTGGATTTGGAGCGATCCGGAGCGCCGTGAAAAGCTGACCAAGCTGTATAACGAGAAGTTCAACAGCATTCGCCCCCGCGAGTATGACGGCAGCCACCTGAACTTTGTGGGGATCAACCCGGAGATCACGCTGAGGCCGCATCAGGTCAATGCCATTGCACACATTCTCTACGGCGGCAACACCCTACTTGCCCATGTAGTGGGGGCCGGGAAGACGTTCGAGATGGTAGCGGCTGCGCAGGAGAGTAAGCGGCTGGGATTGTGTCAAAAAAGCCTGTTCGTGGTTCCGAATCACCTGACAGAGCAATGGGCGAGCGAATACCTCCAGCTCTATCCCTCCGCCAATATTCTTGTCGCCACCAAGAAGGACTTCGAGACCAAGAACCGCAAGAAGTTCTGCGGGCGCATTGCCACCGGCGACTACGATGCGGTCATCATTGGTCACAGCCAATTTGAAAAGATCCCCATGTCCCTGGAACGACAGCGTGCCATCCTGCAGCAACAGCTGGATGAAGTGCTGGACGGCATTTCTGAATTGAAGAAAAACCGTGGGGATAATTTCTCCATCAAGCAGCTGGAGCGAACCAAGAAAACGGTCAAGCAGAAGCTGGACAAGCTCAATGACCAGTCCCGCAAGGATGATGTTGTGACCTTTGAAGAGCTGGGCGTTGACCGTATCTTCATCGATGAGGCGCATTACTATAAAAACCTCGCCGCATTTACAAAAATGCGGAATGTGGGCAACATCAGCCAAACTGAGGCCATGAAGTCCAGCGACCTGTATATGAAGTGCCGGTATCTGGACGAGCTGACCGGCGGCAGAGGCGTTGTGTTTGCCACCGGCACACCCATCTCCAACAGCATGGTGGAGATGTACACCATGCAGAAGTATCTCCAGTACGGAGCGCTGCGCAGGAATGACCTTCTCCACTTCGATGCCTGGGCCTCCACCTTCGGTGAGACGGTGACAGCCATCGAGCTCTCCCCGGAGGGCACGGGCTACCGCGCCAAAACGAGGTTTGCCAAGTTCTACAATCTGCCGGAGCTCATGGCAATGTTCAAGGAGACCGCAGATATTCAAACGGCGGATATGCTCAAGCTCCCCGTTCCGGAGGCCCATTACCACAGCGTTGTCTTGAAGCCATCGGAAACGCAAAAGGAAATGGTTGCGGGTTTGTCTGAACGAGCCGAGCGTGTCCGCAATAAGATGGTGGATTCCAGCGTAGATAATATGCTGCTTATCACCAACGATGGCAGAAAGCTCGCCTTGGATCAGCGGCTCATGAACGATATGCTCCCCGACAGCGAGACAAGTAAGGTGGGCGCGTGTGCGGAGAATGTTTTTGATATTTGGCAGCGCACCGCCGACCGGAAATCGACACAGATGGTATTCTGCGACCTGTCTACGCCCCACGGCGACGGCAAGTTCAATGTGTACGATGATCTCCGGAACAAGCTGATTGCTAAGGGCATTCCGGCAGAGGAAATCGCCTATATCCACGCGGCGAATTCAGAGGCGCAAAAGAAAGAGTTGTTTGGCAAGGTGCGCTCCGGTCAGGTGCGGGTGCTCATCGGTTCCACGCAGAAAATGGGAGCCGGCACCAATGTGCAGACGAAGCTTGCGGCACTTCATCATTTGGATTGTCCGTGGCGACCGTCTGACCTGCAGCAGCGGGAAGGACGAATCATCCGCCAGGGCAACGAAAACAAGGAGGTCGATATTTACACCTATGTCACGGAGAACACCTTCGACAGCTACCTGTATCAGTTGGTGGAATCCAAGCAGAAGTTCATTGGGCAGATCATGACCAGCAAATCCCCGGTGCGTTCTGCGGAGGACATTGACGAAACTGCCCTGAGCTATGCGGAAATCAAGGCGCTGTGCGCCGGCAATCCCCACATCAAGGAGAAGATGGATTTAGATATTGATGTGTCTCGCCTGAAGCTGCTCAAGGCCAACCATCTGAGCCAGCGCTATGCTCTGGAGGATCAGATTATCAAGGAGTTTCCGCAGAAAATCCGGTCATTGGAGCAGCGCATTGAGGGCTATCGTGCGGATATTGACCAGCGAAAAAGAAATACCGAGCCCAACGAGGACAGCTTCTCTCCGATGTTTATGCCGGGCGGCACGGTAAGAGAAAAGAAGGTCGCCGGCGATGCTATTCTCGGGCTTTGCAAGTCCATGACAAGCCCCAATCCGATTCCCATCGGTCAGTACCGTGGCTTCGATATGGAGCTGTCCTTCGACACCTTCAGCCGGGAATATAAAATCACGCTGATTCACCAGCGGCGGCATACGGTCACGCTGGGCTCGGACATCTTCGGCAATATTCAGCGACTGGATAATACGTTCGGCGCTTTTGAGGAACGAATGGCGGCGTGTGTCGAGCAACTGGAGAATACGCGGGTTCAGCTTGAAAATGCAAAGGCCGAGGTGCAGAAGCCCTTCCCCCAGGAGGAAGAACTGAAAACCAAATCGGCACGGCTAAATGAACTGAATGCGATGCTCAATCTCGACAAAAGAGAGAACGAGATCGTGGACGGTGAGCGTGGCGAGGAGGAGCCGCAAAAATCATCCGCAGACAGAGAACGCTAAAAAGAAAATCACAGCGGCAATGTGGAATACCTGCATTGCCGCTGTGATACGCAAGCCGGGAAATGTACCGAGTATGCGATAGAATGAGGCTGACAAATCGGAATTTACCTCTATTCAAACATACAAGCTCTTGACAATAAAGCTCCTATATAGTATGATTTTATAAACTACTATATAGGAGCTTTTGCATGAAAACAAATGGAGGATTTCTTGTCACCAAAATAAAACAGCTTGGGGACCGGATTTTTGAGAAGATTCTCAGCGAAAAGAATATTGATGCGTTTAACGGAGCCCAAGGGCGTATTCTTTATGTACTGTGGCAGGAAGATGGAATCTCTATCAGGTCACTCTCGATTAAATGTGGATTAGCGATAACTTCTCTTACTACGATGCTGGAAAGAATGGAACATCAAGGGCTGATAAGCCGTGTTCAGTCTGAAACGGACAAAAGGAAAACACTCCT
>ERZ779737.2449-NODE-2449-length-12181-cov-3.598466_pt1 | contig 12181 bp, 13 predicted proteins | sample MGYA00511889_ERZ779737 | MGnify/ENA primary metagenome ERZ779737 (study PRJEB29588, sample SAMEA2163575) | human gut metagenome | biome: human gut; feature: human-associated habitat; material: faeces | place: Denmark | collected 2008/2010 ...
CAAAGGCACTATACACAGCCATTGCCGCCGGTGGAGTTGCTTCCGTTCTGGTGATCGTCATTGTTGTCCTCATCGGCTGCGGTGCCGCCATCTTCGGAAGCCAGGACGAATCCGCGAAAACCCTGCCCCTCAGCGCAGAGGTGGAAGCCTATGAGCCGGTCATCCGCAAATATTCCAAACAGTATGGCATCCCGGATTACGTTCTGCTGATCCAGGCCGCTATGATGCAGGAATCCGGCGGCAGAGGGAATGACCCCATGCAGGCTTCCGAATGTGGTTATAACACCCAGTACCCCAGGACCCCCGGAGGCATTACGGACCCGGAGTATTCCATTGCGGTGGGCATCCAGAATCTCGCGGACTGCTTGCAGACGGCAGAAGTCGAAAGTCCCATTGACCTGGATCATATTCAGCTGGCCCTCCAAGGCTATAACTTTGGCAGCGGCTACATTACCTGGGCCTTGCAGAAATACGGCGAATATTCCCGTGCAAACGCCATTGAGTTCTCCTTAAAAATGGCAGAGCAGATGGGCTGGAACAGCTATGGGGACAAGCAGTATGTCCCCCATGTGTTGCGGTACTACCCAATCGGCAAGGTGTTCTACACCCCGGAGGACGGGGATGCCATTGTGGATGTGGCCCTGTCCCAGGTGGGCAACGTAGGCGGCGAACCATATTGGAGTTGGTACGGCTTTTCCAACCATGTGGAATGGTGCGCCTGCTTTGCCAGCTGGTGTGCCGACCAATGCGGCTATCTGGACAGCGGCACCTACCCCAAATTCTCCGGCTGCGTCTTCGGAATGCAATGGTTCCAGCAGCGCGGCCTCTGGCTGGACGGCTCTGCGGAACCAGCCCCCGGAATGCTCATCTTCTTCGACTGGGCCACCCAGGACGGTGTGCCGGACCATGTGGGCATCGTGGAGAAGGTGAAAAACGGGATGGTTTACACCGTGGAGGGCAATTCCAGGGATATGTGTAGGCAGAAACAGTATTCTCTGGGGAGTGGCGTTATTCTGGGGTATGGGATGGCGGCAGGTTAACGTTTTTGACCACAACCACCTGTGAACTGTGCCGAAATAGCGGCAAATCAGAAAAAGTCAAGTCTTGTTTTCCCTCTCCCTGATGGTATACTGAGTCCCAGTGCGCAATACAGGAGGAATGGCATTATGTCTGCAACAACCCAAGCTCATACGCTTCAAGAGTATCTAGACCAAGCCTCACCGATGCTGATGGAGATTCCCGGATTGCCGGAACTGCTTCATGCAGATGGTAATAGCTATGACCGACTTGCCGAAAAATATCCCGATGCCGTATTTACCCTGATTGCTATGAACAACCTATTCCGCCATGACCGGGAGTTTTCGGAAATCCATCAGGAGGCTTTTTCCTCTATTCTGAATGGAGAGGATATTCCCTCTGTGCAATTTCGATACAACCGCCGTATGGACGCTTACCTGCAAGCGCGTTTGTGGGATGATTAATTTATGGAACAAAAGCCAATAAAGCCATACAAGCAGTTAAAACAAAAGCAGAAAGCAAAAATTTCCGACTATATGTATTTGGAGACGCGAGCCTTTTGGCAGGCTAGTCAAAGGATGCCATCAACAGATTCAGAACTGCAAGCCGTGGCACAGAAGGTATACAACCATATTGGCAGCTTTCGTGTCACATACGAGGAAGTGTACGCTGTATATCTCAAAAAGCTCCCGCTCATTATAGAGCGTCTGGAAACGGATGGACTTCCGGGGCACATTCACTGTCATGCAGAAGTCAAAGAATTGCAGCGTGTCCGTGCTGCTAAGAAGGCAGGTAAGCCACGGAAGAAGCGGGCGAAAAAAGCAGTGGAAGCAACACTGCTTGAACAGGATGATACCTTCTTCTATATTGCAGGCTACACCTCTGGCGGTGCGCCTTATGGCGTTACTTGGGAAGAAATGGGCCTGGAGCCTTGGGAGGGTTTAGAATAAGGGGCTGTCAAAGGGACAGCCCTTTCCTATTTTTTGTAGAGCCATAGTGTAGTTAAAACAACGTATACAACAGTAATTGTTTCTCACAAAATTATGTACTTGGAAGCCAGCATCAGATATTTTCGGATTTTCAAACTTCTTCTAGAAAATTGAATAACCATATGATATATTTGCCGCAGGGGGGATAATTGATGCTTGCCTACATGTCGCTTATTGATTCGCCAAATGACCGTGTAAATTTTGAATTAGTTTATCAGACTTACCGGAATTTGATGTTCTTTATTGCTTATAAGATTCTGAACAATCCTCAGGATGCCGAAGACGCTGTACACACTGCATTCATCAAGATTGCAGAAAATATGTCAAAAATTGAAGTTGCCGTGTGTCCAAAAACAAAAGCATTTGTCGTTACCATAGTAGAAAACACTGCTATCGATCTTTATCGAAAGAAAAAACGTAGCGACAACATCGATTTCTTGGAGAATTTTCCGGAATCACCAATTGATCTCGAACATAGGTCAGTGTTGGCCCAATGCATGGCAAAATTGCCTACCAGGTACCGAGAAATCATTTTGCTGAAATATAGCTATGGTTTTTCCAACAAGGAGCTGGCAAAGTTTATGGGGATTACAGAATCAAATGCAATAAAATTGCAACAACGCGCCAAACAGAAGTTCAGGGAATTATGTGAAGGAGAGGGGGTGCTGCTGTAATGGATCAGCTTCTCAAGCAAGCCGCTGACGAATACTTAAATGCTCTCAGTGACAATCTACCAGAACCAGAGCAATGCAAACATGCTTTCTCAAAACATTTTGAAAACCAGATGAGACATCTTATCGCCAAAGCTGCACACCCTATCAGAACTGCTGTTATGCGAGTTGTAGCCTGTCTGACGGTGGCCCTGTTTTTATTTGGATCTGTCATAGCCATCGACACAGACGCCCGGGAAGCTTTCCTAACATGGGTAGAGGAACAATTTGGTTCATATATTCATTTCTTTAGTAATACAAAAACGCAGGATTTCAGGAACAACGAATATACATTGGGGTGGATCCCGGATGGATATCGTTTTGATGGCAGTTACGAAGACACTGATGGGACCCGCACAATTTTATATGTGAATGATGAGGGTAAGTTCTTTCGGTTTGCATATTTATTGAACCCTGAGCAAATGGATTTCTATTTATTTTTCTCTGACCAATATGACATAAAAAACGTTTGGATTAACAATTATCCAGGGAAACTATATCTTCCGTACGATGAATCGACTGGAACAGAGTTGATATGGCAAAGCAAGGATGGAACACTGTTCGAATTAAGTGGCATATGTGACGAAAACATGTTAGTCCGCGCCGCAGAGAATATCCAGAAAAAATAATTTTTTCTGGTGTCCAAAATTCCCTTCTAAATTCGTTACAATGTGTAGAATATAGAAAAGGGGGTGAACAAATGAAAAAGACAATACTAACCGTATTCCTGGTTCTTTTAATGGTACTTCCAGTCTCCGCCCAGTCTGCGCAACGCGCTACAAAAGCAAGCCCCAATATCAGCTTTAGCGGTACTACAGCGACATGTAGCGTATCTGTGTACTGTGACAGCACAAATGACCGTATCTCTTTAACAGCAAAGCTCTACCAGGACAATGAGTGTATCGCAACATGGACGGATTCAGGAAGCGGTAAATTGCGATTTAGCCAAACCCAAGGTGTTCGTAAAGGAAAGACCTACAAGTTGACAGCAGATATTGCAATCAACGGAAATGCTATCAATACGGTGTCAACCACAGGAACATGTCCATAATGGGTACTCCATATATATGTCATTTGGGGATACCATAACGTGTTGGCTTCCAAGCCGACGGCCTTGGCACTTACTATTATAAGTCAGAAAGGAATGTTCTTTATGAGACGGCGAAAATTTCCTATTCTTTGTACAATAGTGACCATTTGCCTATTGATTAGCAACTTTTCAGTCGTTTGTTCTGCAGCAGGGAAAACAGTTTCTGGGTATAAAAGTACCTATTATTCAGGTACAGCGGATGCCTATGAAATGGTTTATGGTGTCAAGAACTACGACGGCAGTTACTCAACAACATACAAAGAAGCAAGCCAAGTATCTAATAGTGATTTCTATGATAAGTCCAACACAATAAAGTATTGGGCAGCCCATGGGAATAATACAGGTCGTGTTTACGGTGAATCGAATTCAACCGACATAAACATTTTTTCGGATTATAATGATTTCTCTTGGGCTGGAGGAAATTTGGAATTTGTGTTTCTTGCAGTATGCAAACAACTGGACGGATTGGGTAGCAACCCTCGTGCAGAATATGCACGAGCAATGATTGGCAATAATGCGGTTCGTACTGTATGTGGCTACCACGAAGCGGCACCTTCTGGAATTGATGATGATATAGCTCGTAAATTCCTTGAATATGCAAAAACAGGTGAATCCGTAAAGTCTTCTTGGATGTTAGCAAATACCTACTATGCAGATATGGGCTGGAGTAGCAGAGATTATTTGGTACTTACTCATAGTGGTGATGTTCAGTATTCTCGGTTTGAAGGCTTTCCTGGTCTTACCTATTCACGTCCGAATGCTTCTTCGACTACAATTCTCAGGTTTTCTTCAACGGGTTCAAATACACAACCTCTATGCGAACCTACAACAGTGCATGGTCTGCAAATTTTTGACAATGTTGATGAATTGATGAACATCGATATACCTAGTTCTTCGTTAATAGCAAATCCTTATTATCCTAGTATTAGTAGGTCAGGTGACCAGGCAACCTTCACAGATGGTCACGCAGTCTCTTCTATTTGTAAGGAGATTGGAGATTCTCCTGTTTCGATGAGCGAAGTAGATGCTCTATCACGCGCACAAGACTGGTTCGAGCAAGAGTATTCTAACTTACCTTCTGAAGTTGTAAGAACCGCCAATATCGAGGTTACTCCTATAGTTATGGCAGAAGTCAATCTTGACGGCGGACCAGAGCAGGAGTACATTGTTGCATATTCTGTTAACAAACACAACACCTACAACGGAATTCCTATCATCGGCGATCATTGCAACGTTATAGTTGACGATGATGGGACCGTCTTTACTTCAATTCAGTGGTCCGATTATTCAGAGATTGAAAATGATACCTCTAGGAGTGCAGAGTATTCCATATCTTTCGAAGACGCGGCAGCGGCGGTTAGTAACTACCTGAATACATCCACCAAATATTTATGCAGTATAGAAAGTAGTGAATCTGCGTTAAACAATGGCATCCCAGTTGAAACTGCCGAATTAGTATATGCATTTAATAGTGAGGCTGAAACATACCAGCCTTGCTGGAGGTTTACGATTGAAGGATATGCTGCTGTTCTAGTGAATTGTTTCTCTGGTAGTATCTATGAAATGTAACACTGTTCATTTTAGTGCAGGAATTGCTGCTTTGATGCTTATATTAAGTGTGTTTCTGTGTTCTTGTGCAGGCGAGCGGATATCTGCGTATTTCAGTTCTGAAAGCAGTGAAAGAAATATTCTGGTGGAGGAAAACACTAATAGTGAGGCTCTTGAATCGAACCCGGATGTCGATTTAGATGCTGAGGACAAAAGCACACTTAGTACTCAAAGCAGCGACAATTTAGGGGATGAAAATATCTTATCACAGATAAAAATATCCATTGGAATTCCATTCCGTCTTTGGAACAATGAGTCGCAGGTACTCCACTGTATCTCTTTTTTTGAATCCTACGCTAAACGTGAAGTTGAACGAAAAACGTCCCCTGCTCATGAAGAACAAAATAAGCTGGCATGGTGTATCACCGGGAACATACTCTCGATTACAGGAGAGTGGAATGAGGATTTCTCGGTTGATATGTCTAGCAAAACTGCAACATCTCAGACAAATGGAATGGTATATGATATCGTGCCTGGTAATATCATAGATGGGCGCTATACTGAATAATTTATAAACTTCAAGGCGAATTTTTCTGATTTGTGATATCAAGAATTCCGCCTGCTCCTGGGTGACGGATGAGGCATTCCGGGATGCAATTAGCGATGCAGTGGATGCGTTCCTCGGTAAGGCACCTGCAGTGGGTATATTTTGACTTTTTGCCGGACACCTTGATAGGTGTCCGGCAGTTTCTTTGCGGGAGGAAATTTGATGTTTACTCAAGAATCACAAAAAGTTAGTTAAACGGTAGATTACTGTGATGTGGATATCAGGAAACTTCCCTTATGTCTTTGAGCGTCGATACGGATCGTAACATCACTAGGAATATCTATACAAAATGATGAAGTCGGAATATTATCTCTTCTAAAAATCAAGTTTCCATCCATATCCTTTACAGTAATCGCAATTTCTCCCGATTCTGTTTCAATGTTAATATAAAGAATATCGGGCGTTTGCTCAGCGTGAATAGTCCTTGTAAGATCACCATGTAAAAGCGCATAATTTGCAGACCAAGTATACCAACCTTCATTGGTAGAGAACAATATTCGCGTGGCAGTTCGTGTGCTTGAGAAACCCATGTGTTGCGCAATAACTACAGCTACTATGGCTATACAAATGATAAATATTTGTACTTTTTTTCCTTTCGGTTTGTACCGCATAATATCACTCCCAAATTGTCGATTGCTTCCTTAACTTATTTAGTTCGATTTGATGTAATACAATTCCTGTGAATGAAATAAGCAAAAAAGCGCCCCACACATATGTATGAGTTATAATAAAAGCCAGCAGTGAGCAAAAGAGCATATATACCCATGGTCTTCGCAAACAGAGAGCGTACCTTTTTCGATCCTCATATGTACTATGTATGATAAAAGGATCTGGGCTATACTTCCTTTCAATAATTAAAATTTCACGATTTAGCGTAGTTTCATTGGTTGCAATACGCCCCCCTTTATCTGCCCAAGGACGAATTTGAACCTTGCAGGTGGAGTAATTCAGATTTATATTCTTATAAAAAGTTTTATAGCCTAATGATTCAAGAAAGGAAATATAATCTTCGGTATCAGATTGAGATTTTTGACCGATATATTCAATGCGGTATTCGTATAACTCATTATTGACTTTCTCAAACTCATATGACAACTTGGACGTCTGTATAAGTCTATACCCAGAAATGGCAATTTTATTTATCCAATCTTCTTGGGAAGCTAAGAAACCTCCAAAAAACCTGTATTTTTTAATCACTTTACACCTCCTATTATACTATATGCAATTTGGCTTAGTTCAATAATCCGAGCCAATTCCTTTTTGGCAACTTCTTTGCCCAAATCGGTAATTAAGTATTCCTTTTTTCGAGAACCAACCACACTACATTGGGCTATCCACCCCTTTTCTTCCAGCGAATTTAATGCTCCATACAAAGTTCCAGCACCGAGAACAAGCCGTCCATTTGAACAAGTTGAAACAAATGACATTATTGCATATCCATGCCTTGGTTCAAATAATGATAAAAGGATATAAAATGTTACTTCTGTTAATGCTCCACCATTAATGCTGTCGTGCAAGATACCACTCCTAATATTACTACGGTTAATGTAATAATAGCATACCCACTTTTGAAAGTCAATATGCACAAAATTTTTGAAAAGCAAGAAATTATATTGATTTATATGACGAAAACAAGTATAATACATATATCGGTAACCGTAATAAATTTAGACTATAGTTGAACTGCTGCAAACATGGTGGTGAATTTCATAGGTTGCATAGTCGCTTTCCTTGTGAGCATGCGTTTTGCTAAGGACAATATTATGAACTGGAGTGATAAGAATGAGCACTGAGTATATTGGTAACGGCTATTCATCTGCACAACCGACAGGTGAATGCGCACTCGCTACTGAATGTCCGCTGGCGCTATGTCCACTTGATGCAGGCTGTGTTACTAATGCCTGCGGTACCGCTGGCTGCGCCGTTAACGCATGTGGCGTTGATGCATGTGCGGTTGCAGGCTGCTTGGTTAATGCATGTCCGCTCAATGGATGTGTCGCTGATGGATGCGTGACGAATTTTACACCACTTCCTGGTCCCATTGATGAGAGTTCATCTAAAAGTTAACTAAAGGAAGTCGAACTTCTTTCATAAGTTTGACAAGTAGTTTCACCTAGATTTCTGTTAAAGAGAAATCCAAAAGCGACTATGCAACGATTTTGCAGGAGGACTAGACATATGAAATACTCACAATATAACTTAATCTGTAGAGATCAAAACGCAGACAAAAATATACTATTTAATACGCTTACTGGACATAGCTTCTATATTTCTGATAATATAGCAGAAATAGTAAATAAAGAAGATGTTGAGTCGCTAGACGAGACAACAAAGAAATCTTTTATTAAATATGGCATTCTAATCAATGATAATGTGGATGAACTGAGGTATTTTGCATATTATCACAACAAATCAAAATTCAACTCTTCTTCGGTATCAGCAACAGTTTTACTTACATGGGCATGTAATTTTGCCTGTATATATTGTTTTGAGGGCGCAGGAGAAGTGGTAAAATCAATGACCGAGGCTGACGCTGACCGCTTTATTATGTTTATGAAGAGATCTGCGATAGAACAAAGAGCAAATAATATGCATATTACATTATTTGGAGGAGAACCCCTTGTTAACATAAATCGAGGTTTTTATATTCTGGAAAGACTACAGTCATACTGCGTGGAAAACAATATCAAGTTTTCTTGTGGAATTGTTACAAACGGCTCGCTTTTTACCAGGGAAATCATAGAAAAACTTATTAGCTACAATTGTATTTCAGTTCAAGTAACATTAGACGGTATGCAAGAGATCCATGATAAGAGACGTCCCTACAAAAACGGACATGGTTCTTTCCATGATATAATCAAGGCCCTTAAAATGTTGGATAGATACCATCAGTCACTGAGAACAGTCATAAGGATTAATGTAGATAAAACCAACGTTGAAGAAACCAAGCAACTTCTATTTTTCTTAGGTAAAGATGGCGAAAGACTTACAAAGTGTGGCATTGATTTTGGGATTGTAAGGGGAAGTACTGCTGCATGTTCTGCATATTCTGGAAATTGCTTTGTAGATCATGAAATAGGTGACCTTCTAGAAATGCTTTGGGTGGAGGCAGAAATACAAGGATTTTCTATTAGAGCTTTTCCGATGCAGCGGTGGATGTATTGTGGCCTGTATAGCGATAGCCAATATACTATTACTCCTGACTGCGGTGTGTATAAATGCTGGGAGCATGCTGGTATTGATAAGCATCTTATGGGCAGGTTAGACGAAAACGGTGCTATTTCTGAAGTTCAATTTGCTTTCTTTAACTGGATGTCTAAGAATCCACTAGAAAACAAGCAATGCAGAGAGTGCGTGTATCTTCCGGCATGTGGGGGCGGTTGTGGAGTGATAAGTTATAATGAAACAGGTGACTATCATTCATCCGGATGCTTCAAAGTGAAGGGGGTATTGGAAAAGCAAATTCAGCGCTTTGCTATAATCGAAGCACAAAATACTAAACATAAGACTTGCTAATTCAAGTTCTCAAATAAGGCATTGTTGCAATTATTATGAATCAGCGTCGCATGGACTACTGAGCCGTAAATTCCTGTATCGTGTAGCATCCAGACTACAGGCAATTGGTAGTTATCAGGCATCTGTATTACTATACGAGTCTCATCATTTAGGCTTTGGATTCACTTTTACCGTGACGTATGCCTTTGATCCTGTGCTTGTCTTTGAAATTATTGATAATAACAGCTTTCATTGTCGTCCTCTAGCACAAGAATCATACACCCCAAATTCATCTTTTCTGTACTCCGAATTGATCTATTGATTGACACGAACACCCCGGTGCACAATAGCTTAACCTGTTAAATCGAATGCTGCAATAGGATGGTGGCTAACAGTATAATATGCGGACATGAGATCACCAAAGAGGTGAAAGTTAGACAGTTGGTCTCGTTTTGCGTAGTCTGGCATGAGATAGAAGGAGGGCCGACAAACTGCCAGGTCCCAATTTCAAAGTTATTGTAATAGGGGGGGATTTGTATCAAATGATAAAAATAATATTATTTTGTAAACCTTATTTGCGAAAGCATACTGTGGCGTTAAGCTCATATATACTATTGTGTATTGTTGTAGGGCTGTTCTCCCTAATTAAGCCTTATATCACCGGCTCGTTCTTAGACTACTTGACTGGAAGTGACAGGTGCTATTCATTGGTTCACTATTGCATTTTTTTCTTCTTCACAATGATTTTATCAATATTTGTTGGATATGCATCCAATCGCTTATATGTTTATCTTCAAACGAAACTAGGATTTGAACTAAATTGTAGTGTGATTACCCATGTACATAAACTGCGGTTATCATATCTAGATAAACAAGATACTGCATATTTAAACCAAAGAATCAATAATGATTCGAATGCTTTAATGACATTTTGCATTAGCGTTGTGCAGAATGTTGTTATTCAATCAGTTACATTGTTCGTTTCTGTAGTAGTTATTTTTTCGTTTGATGCGTTGATTGCAACCGTTTTTTTTGTGCTAATTCCAATTTATTTTGTGGTGTATAGTTTGCTGAAAAAACATATATTCTCAGCAAGCTTCCTATTAAAAGAGCAACAGGCGAACTTCTTTGGAAAACTTTATGAGCAGTTTACACATATAAAGTTACTGAAGATTCATAGCATCAGTTCTGAGTTTTTGACTCGGTTATATGACTCTTTCAATAAATTGCTCAAGTGTGCATATAATTACCAAAACACGACCTACTTATTTTCCGGATTAGACAGTGTGGTGGTAGGAATTGCGCAAATGTTCTTGTTCCTCTACGGGGGCTCCCTAGTGCTCTTAGGGAAATTAAGCATTGGGCAATTTACGATTATATCAAATTATTTTGGTATTATGCTGGGATCTGCTAGATATTTCTTCTCGTTAGGAAAGACTGTTCAAGATAATATGGTTTCACTAAAGCGTTTGGAGGAAATAGAGTTTCTTGAGCAAAGTCCTATTGGAGAGACACGCTTGGACCATATCGATGATATCTCGATAACGGATTACTCTAAAAGCTATGAAGGAAACAACATAATCTCAAGCTTTAGTATCAAGTTTACAAAAGGAAATATATATACTATCTCAGGGCCAAATGGATCGGGTAAAACGACTATTGTTAATTCAATATTAGGTCTTGATATTGGGGAGTATTCTGGGAAAATACGTATAAATGGACTCCCATTAGAAAAAATTGATATGCAAAATGCAAGAAAACACTTATTTGGTGTTGTTGAGCAAGAACCTATGCTTTTCGAGGATACGATATCATATAATATTTGGTTAGGAAGAGTGAGCGAAGGAAAAAAACTGAATGACTACATAGACATGCTAGGATTACAAAGCTTTCTTTCTAATTTATCTAATGGTTTGCAAACAAGAATTGGGGAAAATGCAGCTAATTTATCTGGGGGTGAGAAACAAAAGATTAGTATCATTAGAGCACTGATAAAAGATCCAGAGGTCGTTATTTTAGATGAACCAACTTCGGCGCTTGACAGAGAATCTGCTGAAAAGCTCAAAATACATCTACAGTCGATTAAGAATCAGAAAACCATCATTATCGTTTCTCATGATACTACATTTCATGATATTTCTGACACTGTTGTATTTCTTCCCCGTTTTGTTGAATAATATGACAGTAGCAGAGATCTCGAAAATATTCCATTGCACAACTACAACTGTACAGAAAGTGCGCATGACATACGCAAATAGCGGTTTGGAAGCTGCTTTCTATCGTAATCGGCGTGAATCATCACCGAGGCATCCTAAAGTCACGTGAGATGTAGAAGCGCATATCTTCGAAGATGCAAGGAAGGGGCTCCGTTAAGAACTGGAGATTTTTGATTGCAACAGGAGATAACATGGGGGCACTTGGCATTTTACCGCTCTGGATGCTCGTGTCAAACTCAGACATCTTTATCCTATATTACAGATTTATGTATTACAGACTACTAGGGTATAATTCGTAAGCGTCAAATCTCCCCGCAAAGAAACTGCCGGACACCGCCCAGGGTGTCCGGCCAAAAATCAAAATATGTCCGTTGCAGGAGCCTTACCAAGGAACACATCGTAAGCGTCAAAACTAATAACGTCGCATCCTATCAGTCGGAATCCCAAATGCCTAAGTCGAGGGGACTCGAACCCCACCAAAATACTCGTTTCGGTAAATGCTTACGGCA
>ERZ779737.2454-NODE-2454-length-12174-cov-2.036472_pt1 | contig 12174 bp, 9 predicted proteins | sample MGYA00511889_ERZ779737 | MGnify/ENA primary metagenome ERZ779737 (study PRJEB29588, sample SAMEA2163575) | human gut metagenome | biome: human gut; feature: human-associated habitat; material: faeces | place: Denmark | collected 2008/2010 ...
ATCATGGCAGTCCTTGCAGGTACGGTCGCCGGTGTTACGGTTTCACAGTTGAACAAGCAAACAAATAACAGCGCTAAAACGGAAGTTGATGGCTTAATTAATGATTTCAAAACATTTATGCTTGATTATGACGGCACAATTGGGGATGATGGAGCTGGTTTAGCCGACGCTGTTGCTGCATTTGCTACGGAAGCAGGTACGACCAAAAATATCACAGATCTTTTGACCGAAAAAGGCGAAAAATTGCCGAAAGCCGGCGAACATAAGTTTGCATATGAGGTTGATGGCAAAACGGTAACATTCTCTTGCCAAGGAAAAGGGACAAATGCAGCTGTTATTGAAGCCGAATACACCTATTCAGATGTTCTTGGTGGTTAATTAAACATACTAAACATAAAGGCGAGGCGGTTGCCTCGCTTTTTTATAGTTATTATGGATATGATTAAAAATAAGAAAGGGCTTACGCTTGTCGAACTTATTGTTGTGATTGCGATAATGGCTGTCCTTGCGGGAACAATCGCCGGGGTTACCGTGTCGCAGTTGGACAAGCAAAAAAACAACAACGCCCTTTCGGAAGTCAAGATATTGATGAAAAATTTTCAAAACTTTATGCTTGATTACGAGCATAGGGGCGATATTTTGTCGGCAACAACCGCAGCCGCCGCAAAAGCCGCTGGCGAGTCAGCAATGACAGCGTTCAAAAACGAAGCGACAAGCAGTGAGAACGTAGTATTTGTTGATAGCCTTGACGAGGCAAAAGCGGGAAAACATATGTTTAATACTTCCGTTTCCGCAACGGTCAGCGACGGCAAAGTTATTGTAACTTTCACCATAGCGGCGAAAAAGGTTGGGACGATAGGTTCCGATCCTACGGTATCTTGGGACTACGCCGAATAACCATGCTATTTTAACTAAAAATTTTGCAATCAAAAAGCGAGGCGTTTGCCTCGCTTAATGTTTTGTTGTTAAAAAGTGATTTTATTTGCCGCCTTATTCTTATTCAGCAGCGGGTACTTTTGCAACAATGCCTTCTACATTAACTGTATAAGATACGTCGCCGTTTGTGCCCGACTGTTTGCCTTTGTATTCAACTTTAATTACATTTTTTGCTGGGTCTGCCGTTGTATCCGTTGCACTCTTTTGGCCTTGAACAAAGGAAACGGCTATTGTACCTTTTGCTACATTATTATTTGCTGGCTTTGCTACTACCTTTTCTGTGCCATATTGTGCCTTTAAAGCATCCATAAGTTTTTGCCCATTCTCGCCTGCCGTTTTTATGGTGTCCAAAGTCGTAACATCGGTAGCAGTAAGATCAATATTGTTTTCAATAATCCAAGTTGAGATAAAGTCCGCGATACCTTTTGCTTCTGATGCCATGGTTTTATCTGTTTGCTTGTTCAACTGTGAAACCGTAACACCGGCGACCGTGCCTGCAAGGACTGCCATGATTGCGATTACGACGATAAGTTCAACGAGCGTGAAGCCCTTTTTGTTTTTTCTAAGTTTTAACATTTATGTTAATCCTCCACTATAATTATTTCAATGTTTGGTATCGGACACGCGTCGCACACTGTCATTGAACAAAGCAATGCTGCGACAAATCCTTATTTTGTGAACACGTCTTTCCCCACGGGTACAAAAGTATCCCGCGGGGTCCCCGATTTTCAGCTCGCAATGACAGAAAGTGTTTAGTACGCAATGATATAAGTTATAGTGAGTTGTATGTGAAAAATAATATATTGACACTGTACGCGCGAAGTAGTATAATTATATAAGTATGAAAAGGCGTGTTTTCAAAAATAAAAAAGGCTTTACGCTCGTTGAACTTATCGTGACCATTGCCATTATGGCGATTCTTGCCGCGGCGGTTACGCCTGCCGTTTACGTCACGACAAAACGCCGCCAGAAGAGCACTGCCGAAACCGACACGCAGACCATGTACAGGAACGCGATCGCGGCGGTTACGTACCTTTCGGGGCAGTATATTTATCCCAACAAGCCGGATCCGCGCAAAGAAGACGTGGACAACGGCGTGCACGGGTGGTACGTCACGTATTCCGCAATGGTGTGCAAGCGCATTTATCAGACCGTAATCGGGCTGGACATTCCCGTCAAATACTACAATCCCGATGCGTCGGGGACGGAAAAGGTCCTTGTGCCCGACGGCTGCAACGCGGTGGAGCGCAGTTCCTTTGTCAACGCGGACAACAAAAATCCTTATATCGTCATTCAGGTTGTGGGCGTTACGAATAACGACGAAATCGAATATTACCTCATCGTCAGCTACCACAACGACAAGAATAAGTTTGAGGCTTGGGACGGCGGCGCGACGGTGCAAACGGCTACGCTTGACTACGTCACGAAAGATCCGACGACAAATCCGCAACTTAACCGCGCATATCAGACCAACAAGGGCACTCCCATTCGCTATACGTTCAAAATAAGAACAAAGTAAGGCTATTATGAAATATATCTTGCAGTTTTTTTACCTGGTTTTACAGTTCACCTGGGGCGCGATTCAGAACGTCCTGGGGTTTTTGCTTTTCCTCAAAAATATCAGGTGCGAGCACGCCTATTACCACGGCGCAATCCTGACCTTCCACGAGGGCGATTGGGGCGGCGTGTCGCTGGGCGCGTTTATCTTCATCAACGGCAAGCGCGGCGAGGAGTACAAAAAAACCGTGTCCGTGCATGAGTACGGCCATACCATTCAGTCGCTGATTCTGGGGCCGCTGTATCTGTTTGTCGTCGGGATTCCGTCGTTCGTATGGTGCAACAACAAGAAGTGCATTGCTATGAGACAGGATAATAATAAATCCTATTACGATCTGTATTGCGAAAGCTGGGCGAACAGGCTCGGCGAGGCGGTCACGCATGAGGAGGCCCCGCACAAGTGAAAGAAAAGTTCAACGGGGTACTTTTGCATATAGGAAGTCTGCCGTCTGAATACGGCGTCGGCGCGCTGTCCGGGGGCGCGTTTTCTTTTGTCGATTTTTTGGCGGACGCGAAGGTCGATTTCTGGCAAACGCTGCCGTTATCGCCAACGTCTTTCGGCGACAGCCCGTATCAGTCGCCGTCGGCATTTGCGGGGAATCCGTACTTTATCGATATAAATACGCTTGTTAAACGCGGGCTTTTGACGGAAAACGAGGCAAAACGCGCCAAAACAAAATCGCTTGACTACGCCGAAATTTTTAACTCGCGATACGACGTGCTGCGCTGCGCGTTCAAAAGATTTCAAAAAAATTCCGATTATTCAAAGTTTCTTGAAAATAACGAATATTGGCTGGACGACTTCGCGCTGTTTATGGCGCTCAAAGTCAAAAACGGGTTTTCGTCGTTCGATACGTGGGAAAAGGACGAAAGACGGCGCGATACGCTGTCCGACGAAAAAATCGCCGCGCTTCAGGACGAGTGCGATTTCTGGCGGTTTTTGCAGTTCGAGTTCTATCGCGAATTGACCGCGCTTAAAGACTACGCAAAATCCAAAAACGTCGCGCTTATCGGCGATATTCCCATCTACGTTGCGTACGACAGCGCGGACGTCTGGGCGCACTCCGAAATATTCAGGCTTGACAAAAATATGCGCCCGAAAGAGGTCGCCGGCGTGCCGCCCGATTACTTCTCCGCCGACGGGCAACTGTGGGGCAATCCGCTGTACGACTGGAAAAAACAGCAGGCGGACGGCTTTGTGTGGTGGCATCACCGCTTGCTGCATCAGCTGCAATTTTTCGACAAAATCCGCATCGACCACTTCCGCGCGTTTGAAAGCTACTACGCCGTGCCGTATGGTGCAACGACCGCAAAAATCGGCAGGTGGGTGAAGGGCGTCGGCACGAAAATCTTCGACGGGCTTGACCTCGACGACAGAATCATCGCCGAGGACCTCGGAATTATCACCGACAAGGTGCGCCGCCTTGTGAAACGTACCGGCTTCCCCGGAATGAAAGTCTTTCAGTTCGCTTTCGACGGCAAGAGCGATAACGAGCATCTGCCGGAAAACGTAAGGTATAACACCGTCTATTACACCGGCACGCACGACAACGATACGCTGAAAGGTTGGTACGACGCGCAGGGTGACGGCACAAAAGAGTACGTCAAAAAAACCCTCGGCGCAACCGACGAGAACGTCTTTGATAAAGCTTTCAAAAGGGTAATGCGCTCCCGCGCGAAATTCGTCATCGTGCCTATGCAGGACTATCTGTTGCAGGGCTCGGAGGCGAGAATGAATACCCCGGGAACGAACGACGGGAATTGGAAATACGTCCTGCCGAAAAATTACGCAAAGGTGAAAAACCGCATAAGAAAGTACGTCAGGAACAGATGTTCAGACAGCGCGGCGCGCACTGCGCTTTTGAAATCACATCATTGCAAGCAATAATGCTCACTCTTTTGCTTGTGTGCGCCTTTTCCTCCACGCAAGTACAAAAGTATCTTGCGTGGGTTTTATAATATGGTTCCCTTTCGGGCGACGCCTCGCAATGACAAATTATTATCTTTAACTTGCCCGAAGGGTAAATATCACGCCGAAGGTATATCACTGTCGAAGAAAATATGACTTGCCGACAGGCAAATATAACTCGGATAAAGCGATAACATTTATCGCTTTATCGTTAAAATCCTGTGCCTTTTTCGGTGATGATATTTTCACCGCTTAGGTAAATTTTGTAATAAACTTCACGATATTCTTGCGACTTTCCCTTGTAATAAAGATAAATCGCATTTTGCCCCGTTTTAAAATCGGCGGAAAAAGTCCCCTTTTTTTCGGGAACGCCGTACGAATCAGCCCATTTTAAGGACGAAAACCTGTTTTTCAGGGTATTGTAAGCGGCTTCCGAGTACGCATCCGTCCATATTACGTTGCCATACAACAAAAGATCTGTCACGTCGATTTTGATCCCCGTAAGTTCGGTGAAGAACGAAGGGCGTTCAACGACTTCCTGCGCCCACGAAACGATTTGTGCAGAAATTTGCTTTCCGTTGTATATGTAGTTGACTTCGTCGGTTTTCTTGTTGAGAATGCCCACGGTTGCGCCCGAAACGACGCCGGCAAGCACCGCCATAATCGCAATTACGACGATAAGCTCCACAAGAGTGAAACCTTTTTTATCGTATTTCATAATTATATTATACAAAATCGCCGACGTTTTGTCAAAACCGACGTATTATCAGGGCGAAACGGAAAATACGATTTTGAAAACCCGCCGTTTTTCGTTTTGTTGAGTTCAATTTTTTTGAAGATTTTTTTGAAATTGAAAAGCGTAATATGTTGTGTATATTGACAGCAGTAATTGTCATATTGACAGCGGCGCACGGGATATTATAACAAGGAAACCCTTCCGGGAGATTGCCACGCTACGCTCGCAATGACACAGTACTTCGTACGGAATATAACAAGAGTTTGTTTACCGGAAACTATTTGCAAAATTTTCGTACCTTCTTTATTCTATCCCGTGCAACGCACTTATGTCATTGCGAGGAGCAAAGCGACGTGGCAATCTCCCGGAAGGGTAACCGCATTGTAATGATATAAAGAGTGTCGCACGGAAGTGGTAACGTATCAGGACTTGTCGTTGCGTTTGTCGCAAAGTATGAGCGATATATCGTCGCGCACGATGCAAAGGAATTTCAAAAGACATTCCGTCTCGGACACGGTAAGGTCGCGCGTCAGTATCGTCGCAACGGACAGGGCAAGATTTGTGAGTTCAATGACGTTGAGCCGCGAAAGTTCCATAAGGCAGTTTATGTTTTCGTTTGGAAATTAGTGCGAAACGGCGAAAACGGGACGTGCAAAATGGCGCGTCATAATGCAAAATAACTTGACATTCGGTTGTAATATCTTGTATATTATATTTATAGCAATAATATTATTATCAGCATTTTTAGGATATAAAAAAGGATTAGTAAACATGGGCGCATTATGCCCAAAATTGCACATACTATGGCTATACCGCCGGGTTTTCCGGCGTATCGGAGGAGAGATATGAGAGCAAAAAAATCAAGCAAAAACTTACTTCGTATCAGCGGACTTGCATTAGTGTTTATGCTTGCAGTCGCACTGCTTGTCGGCGCAATTTCTTTTACGCGCGTGGGTGCGAGTGAGATTAAAGAATCCAATGCGACAGCGACGGTTTCGCCGAGCACAAAGTTTCTGGACATTGCCACGCCGGAGAAGTATCAGCCGTTTGTTATGGACGGTTCGTCTGCGAATAGTTATTTCGCACAGTTTACATATTATCCCGAAACCTACAAAAACTATTTTGGTTTTATCGGCGGATGGTATTTGGGTATTTCAAACTTCAATACGAGCGATACGGCGGCTTCTATGGAGCCATCGGCTACTGGCAAAGTAAGGGAAAGATTGTATGCTTACTATAAACTTCCCGATTACTTGGTTAACGTAGGCGCCGAAATCGAAATCAGCGCAAACCTTGATGACGCCGTTAAATTCACAGAAATGCAAAATACGTTGAAGTTTGTTTCGTACGCTTCCGGCGTTACCGAAATCGGCGAGAACTCCGACTACGTAAACGGCACTTTTAACAAGGGTACGACCTGGACAGTTACGTCAAGCAATCAATATATCCTTGTATATGCCGGCGGCGAAGAAAACGGCAGTGAAAAAATCGAAATCAGCGGTCTTGCAATTAACATTAAAATCAAGAGCGTAAATTCGCTCAGTGCTTATAAAGAAATTGTTTCAAAACTTGCGACGAACGTTGCTCCCGTTACCAGATCATGGGACGGTACGACAAAGTATTCGGCAGATTTTGGCGAATTCAGAAATATAGCGCAAAACTTTGAAACCAACCGCAATACGGTTGCCAACCTTGGAACTTGGGGATTGCACGCCGGAGATATAATTGATCCTTCTTCCAATTCATTGGTTTCAATTCGCACAGACGGAATGCAAACAAAGCAGTTCTCCTTCCTGCTTTACGACAAATATTTAAGCCTTGACACAGCGGATATCAAAGGTTTTGATTTATTCCAAGCATATCGCGGCACGGGCGCAATAACGGACGGCTCCGCAAAAACATACAAAAGAGATGATTATACCGCAGAACAGCTGAAAACGTTGCGTTATCCGACAGGCTTGAAAAGCATAACGGTGCAGCCGTTTGCGTTTGACAATAACGACCCCGCGACGGGTTCTTTCCGCGGGCTTTACGTCACGGTCATTTACGACGGAAAAGACAACGGGCTTTTGCCTATCGAAACCGACACTGCGTATCTCGTAAATTATGCAAACGTTAATAAAGTCAGCGGAAAAACATTGACGGTATTCTGCGGCGGTATCGACTACACCCCGCCCACGGCATTGAACGAAGTTGCTCTCCTTACCGAAAGCGTTTTTAACGACAACGACGGCGTCACGTATTTTTATACCGACACCATAAAATTCAAACCTGTTCTCGATGATGACGGCGACACTCGCGGCGACGTCAAGTATTTCTATACCCTTTACAAAATAGTTGACGGCAATTACGTTGAAATCGAAGTGCAGACAGGCATTGCAATCAACAACCCCGGCTTTGACGTGTTCACCCTTTCGGGACTTGAAACGGGCGAATACGCAATCAAGTTCAAAGCGATCGATACGGTCGGACGATTCTACGAAGGCGCGAGTGCGGAACAAATCGCACTTTTTAACGACGTACAAAAAAACTGGGCAAACCACGCCGTTTACAGCGGTTATCACCATTTCACAATCGACGACATCAAGAACCCGCCCGAAAAATGGGAAACCGCAATTTACCTTGAAAACGGCGGCGCGTATAACGGCGCATGGACGAATCAGAACGTCGTTATCGAGTTCAACACGCTCTCTTCCATCAAGGACATAACCTATCAAATCAGTTATCGCACCCTTAAAAACGGCGTTTTCGTAGGTACACAAACCGAATGGGTGAGCATCAACGACAAAATCATCGATAACAAATATGTCATAGGCTATGACGAAACTTCGCCCGAAGGATACGAACGCATCTATTATCTCCGCGCGACTTATACTTCGTCAAATATCACGTATAACGTTGAAGTTCCCGTGAAATACGACAACTATAACGGATACAAGCCCGAAATCGCAGAACTGCTGAAATACACGGACGGCGGCGCTTACGGCGCGTATGCCGACTTATTGCCCCTTCTTGTGAACCTTAATTACAAACAAGTCGGGAAACCCGGCAACGTCAGCGAATTTTTGGGCAGCCCGATGACTCTTTATTACGCAATCACCCGTGACGGCGTCGAGGGCGCGGAAAAGGAACTTTCGCTTGATACAAACGACGTTTATATGGATTTGTTCGAGGGCAAAAACGTCGCGGGACTTACGCAAATTCAGGTCAGATTCTGGCTTGTCGACGAAGCGGGCAATACAAACGAGCAAACCATCTACAACGTCAACCTTGACAGGGCAAAGATCAACGTCAACTTCAACATCGATACGAACGCCCGAAGATACTTCAACAATACGACCGACGTAAGTACGTCGCTTGTTTCGTACACGTTGTCGAACAAGTTTACAGGCACTATCCCGTCGGGGAAAATCGGCATTACTTTCGACGCGGCGTACGACGGCGTTAATGCAGGAAAAAGACACGTGATTGTCAGCAACGTCCTGGCTTCCTACGTCGAAGGCTCGGCTTATACGGCTGCGCTCATCGACGAATATGAAAAGGTTTTCTTTGACGTAAACGGCAACGTCATCACCCTCGTGGACGGCAGGTTTGTCGTCGGCACGCACGAAATAAGAAAAGCCCGCCTTACGATCGACGAGAATTACGAACATGCGAAGTTTGTTTATAACGGCACCATCAACTACGCAATGACCGACTACGTTTCGGGCGACGGCTCTTTATTGGTGCTCGATAAGGTTTTGGGCGACAAAGCGGACGAATGGAAAAATATCCAATGGAAAGGCACGTTCCAGCTTGACAGCATTGCCGTCAACAACAATCTTCGCGCGTCGCTTATAAATATCGAAATCGCGGGCGAACTGAACAACAATTACCAGATCACAAACGCGGGCGGCTCCGCAAGCGCACCCAAAGCGTATATCGATATCCTACCAGCCAAACTCGGCAAAATCACGCTTATTGCCTCAAAGATTTATAACGGCGAAAATACGATTCTGACGAACTCGGACAACTGCACGTTTAGTATCGAGGGACTGCAAGGCACGGACAACATCACGCTCGAATACGGCACGATTATCCTGCCCGGCAAGGACGTCGGCACATATACCTTTAACGTCAACGATTTCAAACTCGTCGGCGAAAGAAAAAAATTCTATGACCTGACAGACGTTACCGTTGAAGCGACGATTACCGTAACGCCCAAACCCATCACGGTTACGGTGAATAACGTCGATAAACCTTTCGACAACAAAACGTCGTTCCAGATCAGCAGCTATACGTTTGGCGGCGTTGTATCGGGCGACGACGTGAAACTGTTAACAAGCACGGGCAATACGGCAAATATCAACGTCGGCACTTATCCCGATTGCAAAGTCACGCTGGGTATTACCGGCAATGACAGCAAAAACTACGTCCTGAACGTTACCGAGGCGGTCGTTACGGTCACCATTTCTCCGCGCGAAATCGGCGGCGCGAAAATCACCGGTATTTACGCTGTCGACACGAACGGCAATTATTACTATATTAATAAACTCGGCGAAAACGAGGTTGTGATTTATCAGAAAGACGGCGCAGGTTATATCGCGTACAGCAAGGACGAAAACGGCAAGGCAAAGACCGAAAACGTTGACGTTTTGCCAGCAGGCGCAACCGTCTGGGTGCTCGATACGTTCGTAAAAGGCGGCGTTTGCATCATCAACGGTCACCGCTTCGAGCTGTCGCAAGACATCGTTTACGCAATCGAATACTATGAGGATACCGAACTCAAAAACAAACTCGACATCGGTGAAATCGACTTCACACAGCGTCAGTATCAGCCCGTCGTCGTCGATCAGAACGGCAAAACATTCATTATCAACGTCGACATTAAGGACGGCGTTTACGACACCACTTCGGGCGCGTATAAATATACGTTGAAAATCGAAAGCTTCGGCGCGAAAAGCAACTTCCAGAAAATAACGGGCTTCAACGACACGGAAACCAAAGTCGTGTCCGTGCTTGACTTCTCGGACGTCAAGTTTGAAAATAAAATGTTCAACGAAAAAGGCAGCGTCGATAAGTTCAGCGCTCCGTACAACGCTGCGGCATACACGCTTAACGTCATAAGCCCGTCACAGTTGACAATTGAATCGGAGGAATACTTCAAGAAGGGCGCAGACGGCGTATGGGTGCCCGTTGACAAGGCAATCGACGCAGGGGAATACTACGGTAAGTTCACGGTATCGCGCTTGAATAACGAATACATTCTTGAACAAACTTTCACGATTGAAAGAATCGGCACCGAAATTAAGATTAAAGACGCGTCCGTTACGTACGACGCAAAATACGGCGAAGACTTCGCTGAAAAAGTGCAAAAGGTCGACGACGCGTTCAATTACTACAAGACGACTTACGGCATGGTCGTCGGCGCAAACGACATCGTTTACGAATATTCCTTTGATGAAGATTTCAAGACGATTCTCGGCAGTGCTCCCGTCCGTCAGGGTGGTGGCGTATGCTACGTCCGCGTGATATATAAGGGCAACGAAAATTTCATCGGCTCGGTCTCGCTCGCCCGCAAAATCAACGTTAACGGCGCGAAATTCAACCTTGTCGATATCACTGCAAACGTAGGCGAATCGTTCAATCTGCCCACGGTTGAAAATCTTATCGACAAAGACTCCGTCGGAGGCAACTACAAAGAAATCGCAAAAGACTTTGTCATCGTTTATCGTGTCAGCGACGCCAGTTACAAGGTCGTGAATAACGCTGCGGGACTTGTGGGCGAAGGCAGATATCCTTACAGAGTCGTTCATAAAGGACTTATCAAGGGCGGCGCCTGGACGGTCGACAGCAGTGCGGAATCCGAAAGATATACCCGTGCCGTGTCGGCGGACGGCATAATCGAAGCGACGATTTCCATCAACGAAAACGAACTTAACTCGGTATGGGGCGGCGACGTCAACGTTCCTGACGATAAAGTTCTGGAAGATAACGGCATCGGCACGATCTCGGGCAGCTGGACGCAGGCTGACAGCGGATACACCGTTTACTTCTGCATACTCGACAGAAACAACGCCGCAAGCCGCGATAACTTCACCAACGGTTTAAGACAAAATAAGGAAATCTTTGGCAAAGAGTACGTCGCTGGCAAGGTCTACTTCCTGTCGCTCAGCGAATATAAGAACAAAAGCGTCCTTATGAACGCCGACAAACAGCCCAGACTTATGAGCCCCGCAACCGTAACGATGAACGTCAGCGCAAACGGCGCGAAACTCATCAGATACAACAACGGCGAATGGACGGAAGTGAACTACGTCGATAACGGCGACGGCACCGTAACGTTTGAAACCGATAAGCTCGGCTTCTTCATCTTTGCAGAAGACTACGTCGCGCCCAAAGCGAAAACAAACACGCTGGCAATCGGCATCGGCGCAGGCGTGGGCGGCGCGGCAGTGCTTATGGCAATCATCGCGGTTACGGTGGTCGTCATTAAGAGAAAACGCGCATAATCGTTAAACAAACGCACGCGACGGCGTGCCGTTTCCATAATATAAAATATTTTATAAGGAGAAGAAAAATGAACAAATATGCAGGTACAAAAACCGAAAAGAACCTCGAAACGGCTTTTTCGGGCGAATCACAGGCAAGAAACAAGTATACTTACTTTGCGTCGGTTGCGAAAAAAGAGGGCTATGAACAAATCGCGTCCCTGTTTCTGAAAACCGCCGACAACGAAAAAGAACACGCCAAACTTTGGTTCAAGGAACTTAACGGCATCGGAAACACAACGGAAAACCTTGTTGCCGCAGCGGCGGGCGAAAACTACGAATGGACGGATATGTATGCGGGCTTTGCAAAAACAGCCGAAGAAGAAGGCTTCCACGAACTTGCGGCGAAATTCAGACTTGTCGCGGCGATCGAGAAACACCACGAAGAAAGATATCGCGCGCTGTTGAAAAATATCGAAACGGCGGAAGTTTTCAAAAAATCCACGGTGAAAGTGTGGGAATGCAGAAACTGCGGACATATCGTCGTCGGAGAGTGCGCGCCCGAG
>ERZ779737.2455-NODE-2455-length-12157-cov-3.606429_pt1 | contig 12157 bp, 9 predicted proteins | sample MGYA00511889_ERZ779737 | MGnify/ENA primary metagenome ERZ779737 (study PRJEB29588, sample SAMEA2163575) | human gut metagenome | biome: human gut; feature: human-associated habitat; material: faeces | place: Denmark | collected 2008/2010 ...
GGTAGAGCAACGCATTCGTAATGCGTGGGTCGGTAGTTCGAGTCTACTTGATCCCACCAACATACGGAGCAAAATCGTTTGCTCCTTTTTTTATGCATTTTTATAATGAGGCGAGCATATAACATTGCCTTTTAATTTGCCTTATTTACTTTTTCGTTTTCGGATGATAAAATAAATATTAGCTGCGACACAGAATAACTTTCCTTTAAAGTGTGTTCGGGCTAAGAAGATTTTGTGTAGGGTGAACGTATGGAAGTGGATAGACTTAAAGCTTTTCCGGTCGGTAAAAAAGAGGGAAAAAAATTCGCTTTTGATATGGCGACAGAATATTTGAAAGAAGCTCCCGTTAAAATAAAATATCTTGGCGGTGGCTCGTTTGGCAGGGCATACAAAGTTGCCAAAAAAGACGGCGAGAGTTTTGTAGTTAAACTTTTGACGGCGGACGGTATGGCAAAAAAAGATTTTTTTGATCTTACTCTCATTCACGACAAGCTGTCCGTTAAATCGCCGCGTCCATATTTTGTAAGGCTTAAGGACGAAAAAATCCCGTGCGACGGATATATAATGGAATATCTCGATGGTAAGCCGTTGCTTTTCAGCTTGAAATATTATTTTGCTTCTAAAAAGAAAAGGACGCTTATAGGCGAGAGAATAGTCGATTCGTTGCACGAATTGCACCTTGTAAAAAACGATAAATTCGGCGACGCTCAAAATCCGATGTTTGACGGCTGGATAGATTATTATAAACCGTTTGCGTATCGTGTGCTCTGTCAGGCGAGAAAATACGCAAATGCGGGCGAGCTGTCAAAAAAAATAACTCTTGTCATGGAAAGGGCATGGGATATGTTCGATAAGATATTTTGCGAGGCTCCTCAAACCGCATGTCTTATCCATGGCGATCTGAACGTTGGAAACGTGCTTATTTCAAAAAAGGGGGATATAGCCTTTATCGACCCTCTGTCAAGCTTGTTTGCCGACGTAGAATACGACCTCTTTCAGTTTTACAATCTGACGGGAAGACGGTTTTTTCTCGGCAAGATATACAGGCGCAAATACGGTGAAAGCAGTCATATAGAAGATAAACTCGCCTTTTATGCTCTTTGGAACGAAGTATTTTGCTTTATAAAATCCGGGGTAATAATTCCGTTGATTATGAATCCGTTAGTCCATAATATGAAAAGACGGCTGAAAATTCTCAGCGGACAGGGCAATGAGCGTAGTATAAAAAAGAAAAAGTAAAAAGGATAAAATCGGTCAATTCGGTTGAGTTATGGCAGGTTAAATCTCGGGGCGAAAATATTTCGGAGGAATTATGGCAAATAAGGACAAGATAATATACCGTGAGGAATTGAAAAAATACCGTTTTATGAAAATCCCCACCGTGACGGCGCTTTTGCCTTTGTTTCAGAGTGTGCTGAGACAGGATTATAAAAACCTCAAGCCGTCGGGCGACGTCGTTGTGGAAAAGTTTTCCATACCGTCGGACGGGGCAAAACTTCCTGCCGCTTTGTTTTCTCCGATATCGGCTAACGGAAAACTTCCTTTGATAGTTTTTTTCCACGGCGGGGGATTTGTCTACCCATGCCCGTCGCACGAGTTCGATATGTTAAAAAATCTGACGGCAAAATCAGGCTGCCGGTTGCTGTTTGTTGATTATCGGCTTGCTCCTAAATACAAATACCCGACGGCTCTTGACGACTGCTGTGCCGCTTATCTGTGGGCGAGGGAAAACGCCGAGAAGACCAGAGCCGATTTAAACAACATAATAGTAGCCGGCGACAGTGCCGGTGGCAATCTCGCGGCGGCGGTGTGCCTTAAACTCAGGGACGAAAAAAAGCCTATGCCTGTCTGTCAGATTTTATTGTATCCTTTTTTGGACAGAGATTTTGACAGCGAGAGTATGAAAAAGTATACTTCTACGCCCATGTGCAACGCCCAAGCGGCAAGAAAGTTTTTAAAGCTGTATACCGGTAATCTTCAGGATGTCGGCGAAGATATTTCAAACGGATATTTGATGCCTGCCGAGGCTAAGACGCTTAAAGGACTGCCCAACGCCTATATCGAAATCGCCGAATACGATTGCCTTTTAAGCGGAGGTCTGAAATACGCCGAAAGGTTAAAAAGAGAGGGCGTCGAGGTCGTCGTCTAAACGGTCAAGGGCGCCATGCATGGCTATGATATAGCAAAGGGCAGTAAGTTTTTAGAAGACATAATAAATAAACGCACAGAATTTATATTGAAAAATTTAAAATAAAAATATAATATCAATAGTCAATATAAAGGTTTATACTTTGACCATGCCATATTAGATTTTAGCCGTAAGGCATTAAACGTTGTTTTGTCAACATTTAAATGGAAAATGCATTTTTAATTTAACAATTAAAAAGCAAAAGAAAAAGGGGAAAATCCCCTTTTTCTTTTTTTATACGTTCAGCAAAAATCGCTTGCGCTTTATGCGAAAACGGAAAAAGACAAAAACAGGGTGGAAGTGAGCGAAGCGATGAGGGATACGACGGTTATCTGAGTGTTGATAGACGGACCTGCCGTATCCTTGAACGGGTCGCCCACAGTATCTCCGACAACTGCCGATTTGTGCGCCCTCGAGCCCTTTCCGCCCTCGAAGCCGGATTCGATATACTTTTTGGAATTATCCCAAAGTCCGCCTGCGTTGGACATAAACAGAGCGAGCAAAAGTCCCGTGACTATGTTGCCGAGCAAAAATCCGCCCACGGCTTTTACGCCGCCTATAAATCCCACGGCAAGTGTCATGACTATCGTCATAAGTCCTGCCGGTATAAGCTCTTTAATAGAGCCCGATGTAGCAATCGATATGCATTTGTCGTATTGAGGCATTACGCCTTCTTTGCCCTCTTTAAGTCCCTTGATTTCTTTGAACTGACGGTGAATTTCGTCTACCATACGTCTTGCGTTTTTATCCACGCCGAGCATGAGCATTGCGCTGAACACGGCAGGAACGGCACCGCCGACGAGTATTCCGAAAAACACGATGGGGTCAAGAACGTCGAAACCGCTAAGGTAGTTAAGTCCCAGTCCCATACTCAGCGCTGCTTCGTTTACTTCCGTTCTGAATGCGCCTAAAAGCGCTATGACGGTAAGTCCTGCGGCACCAATCGAAAAGCCCTTGGTAATTGCTTTTACGGTGTTGCCCGCACTGTCAAGCATATCTGTTCTTGCTATGACTTCGTCGCCGAGTCCGCCCATTTCGGCAAGACCTCTTGCATTGTCGACTATGGGTCCGTATGCGTCGTTTGAAACTATCATACCGACAACGGAGAGCATACCCACGGCGGCTATCGCTATTCCTAACATTCCGAGGTCGACGGAAGAGAGTCCTATGGATGTTGCTATCGGCTCGCAAAGCTTATATGAAGCAAGTGCGGAAATCGCTATGCCTGCCATAGCGGGTAGTGTGCTGTAAAATGAATATGATATTCCCGACAGCACCGTAAAGGCAGGACCTTTTCCGCTCGCCGACGCCACCTTTTTGACGGGGCGTCTTCTGTCGTCGGTGAAATAGTCGGTAGCGATTCCTATGACAGCTCCAACAGCCAGACCTATGACCGCAGCCCCGTAAACTCTCCAATAAATTTCATTGTTGAAAAATACTGCGGTTGCTACCGCCGTGAGCGAGGCAAACAGAATCATCGTTACATAAGTGCTGAAGTTAAGCGCACTCGTCGGATTTCCTTTTTTGCCCATTCTGTTGAACGCCACGCCTATTATCGATGCGAGCAGACCGACGAGCGCATAGACGAATACGATGGGGGTAAACAGCGTTCCCGCCGTGTTGTCGATAGAACTCGATATAACCAAAGCGGCGGCGAGAGAAGCCACGTTGCTGTCGAAAAGGTCGGCGCCCATACCTGCCACGTCGCCCACGTTGTCGCCTACGTTATCGGCTATTACTGCGGGATTTCTCGGGTCGTCCTCGGGCAGTCCCAATTCGACTTTTCCCACGAGGTCGGCGGAGATATCGGCGGTTTTGGTAAATATTCCTCCGCCGGCTTTAGCAAACAGGGCAAGGGAGCTCGCTCCGAAGGAAAATCCGAGCAGCATACTTGCGTCGGAAAATATCCAAAAAATCGCGCTCACTCCGATAAGCGACGCTCCGACGACAGCCATACCCATTACGGCTCCGCCTCTGTATCCCGTCATAAACGCCTTTGCCGTCGACGTCTTTGCCGCCTCCGCCGTCTTTTTGTTAGCAATCGTGGCAATCATTATGCCGATTTTTCCCGCTATCGCCGAAAATACTGTACCGCAAATATACGATAGCATCATATAGACGTTGTCAAGCGCATTTGCCTGCCATATGGGCTTGGGCAAAAACAATAAAATGATAATTGCCGCCACCGCCGCAAATATGGCAAGCACGGTATATTCCTTTTTTAAAAAAGTTTTTGCACCGTTTGCGATAAGCTTTGATATTTTTTCAATTGTTTCGTTTTGCGACGGTCGTTTTTTTACCCATACGAAAAACAGGGCGGACAGACCGAACGCCGCTAATGCCACGAGTATGCTGCACAGTAAGGCGATTTGTAGTGCCGTCATAATTTCCTCCTATATCGATATATTCTATTTAAAATTGCGGCGAATAATGCCCTTATAACCTTCAGGGCGAAATAATTTAAATACAGCCATTTAAAATGATATGAACGAAAAATAAAAAAAGTGATAATTTTAAGAACGAAAAAGAGAAGTTTGCGGCTTTTTGTTTCACAATTTTAGAGAGGTGCAAAATAAAGAAAACAAAAAAGGTAAGAAGCTATTAAATTTAATAAGCTAAGGAACTCTTAAATTTAATAGCGGCGTAAGTGATTTATTATCTCGTTAGTGATTTGCTATTTAAAAAGGGCAGGGAAATTATACGGACATAGGCAGAATTATATAAAAACGGGCATTCAATGCCCGTCTATTTTTATTCTTACGCCTTTTAGAGCATATATGGATTTGCTAATTGCTAATTTAAATAGGGATTTATCAGACGCATTTGATAAATTTTTGCGCCTTTAGTTATCCGACTTCAAACCGTCGTCTAAAACCTCGGCGGCCGCATTTTTTGCAGACTTATCTCTTTTTGCCGTCGCCCGTTTTTGTCTGCCTTCCGTCCTTGCTTCTCCGTCCGAATGCGAGTTTTCGGCGTTCGGGGTGTGGATATCGTGCCGTGTGTCCGTTGTTTCGCCCAAGACGGTACCCGCTTCGGTTTCACTGTTGGAATTTAATTCCGCTTCGTTTGAAGCGTTATCTTCGACCGTTTTGTCTGTTTCTTCTTTATTGTTATCTTCGGTCGTATTTTCGTTTTCGGCTTTTTCGCCGTTTATTATGGATTGTCCGTCTTCGACGGATTTTTCCGACGGTTTCTTTTTAAATTTACCTTTTAAAGAAGATATAAACTCTTTAAATTTGTTCGGTTTTTGTTTGTCGTTTTCGGCGTTAAAAGCGATTTGTTCTTCTGTTTGCCTTTGTTCGACATCGGCATCGAGTGCTACTGCCGTTTGTCCACCTGTTATATCTGACGAGACGGACGAGTCGCAGTCCTCAAGCTTTTGAGTATTTTCCTTTTGCGGCTTATTGATTTTAAACTTTTTGAAAAATTTCAGAATGCTTTGATTGATTTTTTGTATTCCGGAAAGCTTTTTATCCGCTTTGGCAATTTCGTCTTCGTAGTTGTCCTCTATCTGACCGTCGATATGGAACGATATTTTTGAAATTATCTTCGGATTCCTCAGTCGAGAGAAAGCGAGCACAAGCAAGGTAAAGAACGGAATATCTATTGCCATTATGACGAGTATGACTCTCCACATATCCCAAGTGACGTTTTTAGGAGTATTGAATATTATGCTCAGTTTAAATACCGTGAAGTCGTCGAACGATATAAACAAGTAAATTCCCACCATGGCGAGGAACAGAAAGACTCTTAGCGGAGTATAGGGGAAGCATACTTTTGCAAGGAAGAGGAAGCTGGCGAACGTTGTCAAAATGAAATACATATCTTTTAATTCGTCGGCTTCGAACTCGATAAACGTGCTTGCTATGACAACGCCCATTACGCTTAGCACAACGGTTAATGCTCCCGGAATCGCATTTGCTAAAACTTTGGATATAAACCGTCCTTTGACTATATCTTTATTTGGCTCGAGAGCCAAAATGAAAGACGGTATACCTATTGTGACGGCGCCGATGACGGTCATGTCCGTAGGTTCAAAGGGAAGACCTCTCGGAATAAGCATAAAAATGAGAGCGAACAAAAAGCTGTATATGGTTTTGACGATATACAGAGCCGCAGAGCGTTCGAGGTTGTTGATGCTTCGTCTGCCCTCCGCAACGACTTTTGGCATAGATGCGAAATTGCTGTCGAGCAAAACGAGGCTTGAAACGTTTTTCGCGGCGTCGCTACCCGAAGCCATGGCAACGGAACAGTCCGCTTCCTTCAGGGCGAGAACGTCGTTTACTCCGTCGCCGGTCATTGCAACGGTATGCTTTTTCTTTCTGAGCGATTTGACGAGTAACAGCTTTTGGTCGGGAGTTACTCTTCCGAATATCGTATATCTTTCCGCCGCATCGATGACTTCTTCGTCGGTGGTGAGGGTGGAAAGGTCGATATAGTTTTCTGCGTCTTCAAGTCCTGCTCTTTTCGCTACCGCCTTGACGGTGACAGGATTATCGCCGGATATGATTTTAATGTTTACGCCTTGTTCTTTAAAAAATTTCAAAGTTTCGGGAGCTTCCGGTCTGATTTTATCCGTGATGAGCACATACCCGAGCAGTTCGGGATTGTGAATTTGTTTGCCTTGCAAGCTTTCGCATTTTGCGAGGGCGAGAACTCTGAAGCCCTCGTTGGCATATTTGTCAAGTTTTTCTTTTTGCTGTTTATCGATGTTTTTAAAGACAAATTCCGCCGCGCCCATGACGTATGAGGCGTCTTTAAAAGTCGCTCCGCTCCATTTTCGCGCAGAAGAAAAAGGTATCACTGACTGCGCCTTTTCTGTGGCTTCGACGTCGGACGTAAATTCGTTTATTGCGTTAGCCGTTGCGTTTTCGTCGTTAATGGAAGATTGAACGTTTTTAAGAATGACTTTAAAATCGTCTTCGTCGATGCCGCCGTGCAAAACTACGCGCATAACCTGCATGCTTCCTTCGGTAATCGTTCCCGTTTTATCGAGGCATAGGGTATCGACGCGGGCGAGAGTTTCGACGCAGTAAAGGTCCTGTGCCAGAGTTTTATGTCGGGATATTCTTATAACGCTTATACAAAATACGGTAGAAGAAAGAGCAACGAGCCCCGACGGTATCATACCGAGCAGTGACCCGACGACAGTCTTTACGACTCCGCTCAGTTTTACATCTTCATATCCCATTATTGCGCCTGCGACAGTGCCAAACTGATTTATTTGCTCTTTAAGGTTCTGTGAAATTTCAGTGCCGTAGTTTAAAAAATATTTCGTAAAGAACAGGGCAAACCCTAAAGGTATTATGACGATTGCCATAAATTTGATTATGGCGTTGAGCGAACGAAGAATTTCAGACGTCGGCTTTTTGAGATATTTTGCTCCAGCCGAAATTTTTGTGGCATAGTTCTCTTTGCCTATATGAATGACTTTAGTGACGGCTTTGCCGCTTATGACGTAGCTACCAGACATAACCTGGTCGCCGACCTTCTTTTGTATGGCATCCGGTTCGCCGGTTATCTGCGATTCGTTAACTTCAATCGAACCGTCGACGAGCACGGCATCGGCACAAATCTGACAGCCTGCGTTAAGGCAGACCAGTTCGTCCCTTACGATGTCTGCCAGGTTTATTTCACATTTCTTGCCGTTTCGTATAGCGGTAACTTTCGGGGCGGAAATAAGAGAAAGTTTGTCTATTGTCTTTTTGGCTTTCAACTCCTGAATAAGTCCGATTAAAGTGTTTATGATAACCAAAATCATAAAACCGAATTGCATATATCCGTTTGCGTTTTGCGGAATGAAAAAGAATAATATGACCGCAAGAACGACAAATAAGATATTAAAGAAAGTAAAGACGTTTTGGCGGATTATCTGCCAAACGGTTTTAGTGCGAATGTTTTGTTCGCCGTTTATTTCTCCCGCAGCTATCTTGGCGTTTATTTCCTCATCGGAAAGACCGACAAGCTGATTGCCGTCGGAATCGAAAATTTCCTGCTCTTCTTCTAAAGCGGCAGTTTGATGAGGGTCTCCCGAAACGATGGATTCGGAAGACATCAATTCGTCTTTTTTTATTTTTTTAGTTTTGTCCGATTTTCTCTTCATTTTCAAACCGATAAAATTTACGGATATCGCTCAAGACGTCCGTCATTTTTTTATTGTTTTATTTAATTATTTTCTTCTTTTAACAATTAAAACTTATATATATAAAAAATATCATATACAAAACAAAATAGCAATTATAATTTAAAAATTGATTTAACTTGTTAATAAATTTTATATATAAAACGAAAAATTTTCCCTTAATAAAATTATTCAAATTCAATTGGTAAGCTTCAAAAATCTATTTTTTATATTTTTCCGTTAACGAAAAGCTGTTTTAACGGAAGCGACGTTTTAATCCGTTTGTTAAATTAAAGGGAATATCTTATTTTCCTTCGCATAAAAATTTAATATGAAAAAAATATATAATAAAAGTGCAATAAAAAATATTTTGCTGGTTTTTTGTCTGTGCGTTTTGCTTGTCGCTTTCACGGCTTTATTTGCAGGGTGTGACGAAACGGCTGAGGCGCAAATCGTTCCTTCGTATTTTGAAAGCGTGCTATATACCGCCGAAGAAGGCGACTATTTTTTAGAGGTCCGCTACGGAGCAGGGGAGAATCCTTTTTTAGCAGACGGTAAAACACAAGACCCGGTGCCGTTTACCACATTTAGACTAAGGCATATAGGCGGAGAGATAGACGGCGACTCCTTTACCGTTTCCGGCAGAGAATACAAAGCGGAAAAAATAAGGGATATGCTTATATTGACGGTAAGGGAAAATCTCGACCTCTCGGAAGTCAAGTTTAACGATACCCTGTTTACGCTTGTAAAAACAGGAGGTATTGACGCAAACGAACTTTTAAGCAAAGGCGTGAAGACGGTGGGCGGCGACGGAGAGATTTATGCTTCATATTCAAAGGACGTTATGCACAGCGGAGAATACAGATATTTTGTCGCGTCCATATCGCAAAATTATATGAAGTGCGTGCTGTTGGATATCGAAAGCGGGGAAATTTTGGCAAGAAGCGAAAGAACGCTTAAAAATTGATTGTTGATTTTTGCTCGGTATATGTTATAATAGCCGAGAGGTTATTATGAACAAAGCCGAATTTATCAGGGAAATAGCCTTCAAGGCGGATTTATCTTTGAAAGACGCGCAAAAGGCGTTCGATTCTATGGTTGAGGTGGTTGCGTCTACTTTGAAAAAGGGAGACAAAATCATTCTTGCGGGGTTCGGCACATTCGAGCTCAGACAAAAAAAAGAAAGATTGGGCGTCAATCCCAAGACGGGAGAGAGAGTTTTGATTAACCCCCAAAACGCTCCCGTTTTGCGTTTTGGCGATATGTTTAAAGACTACTTCAATTAAAGGCTGATTATGGAAACACTAAAGACTACTATGAGGAAAAAAGCGAAAACCGTTTTCGCTAAATTTTCGATGCCTTTTACTTTGGCTTCAAAAGCGGACGAAAAACTTGTTCTGTCCGTATCTTCCATTGACGACGTGCAATTTTTTATCACACAAAAGAACGACGTCGCCGCGGTAAATTTTGCCTTTGACGCACTCGACGGCAACAACGCCGTGCTTATTTTGGAAACGGGTGAAGAAGCGCAAAAGAATATAGGCGTGTATATCGACGATTTTGCCGAAAGCTTCGGCGGTCCCGTTAAAGCGTTTTTGCCGTCCGACCCCGCCATATTCAAGTTTCTGAAAAAGAGGGGCGCAGCTCTTGTCGATTCCGTCGGTATAGCGACTGCGGGGCGTTCGATTGACGAAGCGATTTGCAATATGGAAGTTTTGTTAAAATCAAATATAATAAAAGATTTTATAGGGCAAAACGTGTCTACGATAGCCAGATACGCCCAAAAGATGAACAGGCTTTATAAATCACGTTCGGCAAAAAATCAAAAGAGATTGAGACAGAGTGAAGTTTTCGGAGCTATACCCAAAACCCAAAAGCTTGCCGGCAAAGAAACGCTTGCCTCGCTTGTGTTTTATCTCAGAAAACTGTCGTCCGAGGATATGGTGCAGGGAAGCCGAGGACTTATATCCGTCAGGCACGGCGATAATATGTTTATAACTCCTTACGGCATATCTCCGGATTTTATCGAGGAAAAGGATATCGTAAAGGCTTCGCTTATAAGACGCTGTCCGACAAAGAACGGGCTTAAGTTACATAAATCCGTTTACGAGATAAGAGAGGACGTCGGGGCAATTATAATGGCTCAGCCGATATATGCTTCCGTCAATGCGTCGGCAATGGAAAATCTTGCGGTCAGCGAGAGAATGCAAAACATAATAGGACAAGTTGTGCCGGTAAGCGAATGGGCATTCCCTCTTTCGTCAAGGCAGGCGCAAAACGTAGTAAAGGAATTAAAAAACACAAACGCCGTGTTTATGGGATGCAGCGGAGTTTTAGTCGTGGGGAAGACGCTTCAGGACGCTTTCTGGATTCTTTCCGCATTAGAAGACGAATGTCAAAAAGGCAGAAGCGAGCAAGACTTTTAAGAGTTCTGATATAATCGGGTATAAAAAGATTGCTTTAAAAATTTAATAAACAATCACGGCGAAATAAAATATTTTAAAGTAAAAATTTGAGATATGTTTAAACTAATAAAACCGCAGTGTCTGTTTAAAAACGTCGTGCGTTTTAGTTTTATAAATCCATATAATACGGAGGGAATATGGCAACACCTCATAACAGCGCAAAAAAGGGAGATTTTGCAAAAACCGTTCTTATGCCCGGCGACCCTTTGCGGGCGGAATTTATTGCAAAAAACTTTTTGAAAAATGCCGTTCTCGTCAACAACGTCAGAGGAATACACGGCTACACGGGCGAATACCTCGGCAAAAAAGTTTCTGTTATGGCAAGCGGAATGGGTATGCCATCAATAGGCATTTATTCTTATGAGCTTTATAATTTTTATGATGTAGAGAAGATTATTCGTATTGGTTCTGCAGGTGCGCTGCAGGATGATGTAAGCGTAATGGACGTTGTGATCGCTATGAGTGCATGTACGGATTCAAATTATGCAAGCCAGTATCAGCTGCCGGGGACTTTTGCTCCTACAGCAAGTTATGAACTGGTTGCAAGGGCTGTAGAGGTTGCGAAAGAGCAGGGTACACCGGTTCGTGTGGGTTCTGTTGTATCTTCAGATGCGTTCTATGGAGATAATCCGGAGAGTTCGAAGGCATGGAGAAAGATGGGGGTTCTCTGTGTGGAGATGGAGTGTGCGGCGCTGTTTATGAATGCTGCGAGAGCCGGTAAGGAGGCACTGGGGATTCTTACGATTTCGGATCATGTTTTCAGGGATGAGGCAATTTCTGCGGAGGCCAGGCAGACTTCGTTTAACAGGATGATGGAGATTGCTTTAGGAATTTAAGGGTTAATGACGACTGTTCTCAAGAAGAGCGATTGAAAAATTTCTCATATTGTGTTAATATCAAAACAATATGGGAGGTATTTTGAATGCAAATTAGAAAATCGGCGGAGGATTATTTGGAGGCAATCCTGGTATTGTCAAAACAGGGTGGCGGAGTTCGTTCTATAGATATTGCAACGATGCTTGGGGTATCGAAACCGAGTGTGAGTCATGCGATGAAGCTGTTACGTGAGGATGGCTATATCGCGATGGATCGTTATGGTACGGTGACGCTTCTGGATAAAGGGGCTCAGATTGCAATGCATATTTATGAACGCCATACAGTGTTGAGTAAGATGTTGGAACGTCTCGGCGTAAGCCCGGAAGTTGCAAAAGAAGATGCGTGTAAGTTAGAGCATGACCTGAGCGATGAGAGTTTTACTAGGATAAAGGAGCACTTCCACAAGGTGATTGGGGAAGTTGAATAGCGGATAAAATAAACTCCCCCCGTCGGATGGTATGCTCCCCGTCAAGAGGACAATAAAAAATAATAAATTTTTGTATCGTC
>ERZ779737.2461-NODE-2461-length-12139-cov-3.374048_pt1 | contig 12139 bp, 8 predicted proteins | sample MGYA00511889_ERZ779737 | MGnify/ENA primary metagenome ERZ779737 (study PRJEB29588, sample SAMEA2163575) | human gut metagenome | biome: human gut; feature: human-associated habitat; material: faeces | place: Denmark | collected 2008/2010 ...
GAGTGTCGGGAGTTCGAGCCTCTCTTCCCGTGCCGAGATAAAAAGCTGTAACTGAATAAGTTGCAGCTTTTGTCCGTTTATAGCCCTATAGACAATGGGAAAGACTTTCCGATGTCAGTCTTTTTTTCTCGTTTTTAAGGCGTATTTTGAAGAGTGGGAGGAAAGTATATGAATCATCAATCTCAAGCAGTATTTAGCCGGAATTCGAGGCCGGTGGTTGTGATGAATTTTACAGGAGTCTACAATTATGAGTCTTTTGCCCGGAATTGTCAGTTTGTGTGGCTGGACTGTCAGCATTTGAATGGAACTGAATGCTATTGTGATGAAGAAGGCGCGTCTGCCTTGCAGCGCATGATAGCAGATTATTCTCCGCTGGGAATTCATTTTATAGATTCAGGAAATTATCATTATGTGACGAAATTCTGGACCGATAAGTTGACTACTCCATTTGCTTTGCTGGTGTTTGATCATCATCCTGACATGCAGCCTCCTTTGTTTGAGCATATCTTGTCGTGTGGAAGCTGGGTAAAAGATGTGCTTGATACGAATGCGAATTGTAAGAAGGTAATTATAGCCGGTGCTTCAGACCGTTTGCTGCAGGAAGTCCCAAAGGAATATGGCGATCGTATTCATTTTTATAGTGAATCGTCTTTGGATCAGGAAGCAGGCTGGAAAGCGTTTGCCTTTGAGCATGTGAGTGAACCTGTCTATATTTCTATCGATAAGGATGTGCTGGACCCTTCTTCTGCGATAACAAACTGGGATCAAGGCGCACTGACTTTATCAGAGCTGGAACAGTTGTTGGCCGTTGTGTTTCGGCAAGAGCGGGTCATAGGTATTGATATTTGTGGGGAATGTTCTTCTACCCTGAATTTATTTGAAGAGATGCGAGAGACGGAAATCGATAATCGGGCGAATGGAGAGTTATTGCGCTTTTGCCGTTCGTTTGAGAAGAGATAGTCTATGTCAGAAGTTGTATATTATAAAAAAAGTCCGAAACGTGTTTTGCTTCGGACTTTTTTATGGTAAAAAGGATAATTATTAGTCTAATACAGTTACCCATCCGTATGGATCAGCTTCGTCACCGTACTGGATACCACGCAACTTGTGATATAGTTTCTCGCTGATAGGGCCTGGTTTGCCGTCTTTTGCAATAACGTATGATTTCTGGTTTTCCAGGTCGTCAATGCGGCCGATAGGGCTGATTACGGCTGCTGTACCGCAAGCTCCTGCTTCTTCGAAGGTAGTCAGTTCTTCTTCCGGAATTGGACGGCGTTCTACTTTCATTCCCATGTCTTCAGCCAGCTGCATCAGGCTGCGGTTGGTGATAGAGGGCAGGATAGAGGTAGACAGCGGAGTGACATAGGTATTGTTCTTGATACCAAAGAAATTGGCTGCACCACATTCGTCGATGTATTTCTTTTCTTTTGCATCCAGATAGAATTCGCTGGCGTATCCTGCATCGTGTGCCATTTTGTTGGCGCGGAGGCTGGCAGCGTAGTTACCACCTACTTTAAACGTACCAGTTCCGAGTGGTGCCGCACGGTCGTACTGGCGGATAATTACGTAGGGGTTAGTGGCAAATCCACCCTTGAAGTACGGGCCTACCGGAGTGACGAATATCACAAACATGTATTCGCTGGCAGGATGTACACCTACTTGTGCACCTGTACCAATCAGCAGCGGACGGATGTAAAGAGAAGCACCGCTTTCGTATGGAGGAATGAAGCGTTCGTTGGCCTTTACTACCTTCTTCACAGCTTCACAGAATTTTTCAGTCGGAAGTTCTGGCATCAGGATACCCCGGCAAGTGCTTTGCAGACGTTCTGCATTAGCTTCAGGACGGAAGATACGGATTTTACCGTCTTTTCCGCGATAAGCTTTCAGTCCTTCGAAAGCCTCCTGTCCGTAGTGCAGACAAGTGGCAGCCATGTGAATGTTCAATGTTTCTTCTGAACAGAGTTCGAGTTCTCCCCATTTTCCGTCGCGATAGTAGCAACGTACATTGTAATCTGTCCGCATGTATCCGAAAGACAGATTCGACCAGTCTATTTCTTTCATGGTTATCTTATTTTATAAGTTTTTTGAATGTTCTTTTAGCTACGCAAGCAAAAGTACGGTTTATATTTACAAAATCCAACATAAAACCATTCTTTTTTGACATAAATAAAGGGGAAGAAAGAATACTTCCTCTTTTTGCAATAAAAATCTTTATGGTAAAGTCGTTTGTTTCTGTTCTTTAAATGTTTTTATAGCCAACTCAGGAGGGAAGTGTAAAAGAGTCTTTTGGGTATTTGCCTTGATTTTTTCTGCTGATATGGGTATAAAAAGAAAGATTTTCTGTAAGTTTGCATGGAATAAAACAGAGAGATAAATACTGCAAAAAGATTTTATAATTATTTGTAGGGTGTCAAAATGAACTGAAATATGTCTTTGTGTGATAAAAGTGTTATATTAGGAGAGAAAATAACTGGATGAATTTGAAACTAAAATACATACTAATTATTTTTTTTATTATTGGAATACGAGTTCGGATTCCTGCACAAGAAACGATTCTTCCTGCCATTCAGCAGCAGGAACAGATATTGAAGCGCAATCCTGAAGATATGAGAGCCTTGAAAGAATTATGTTTTCTTTATTTGCATAAGGCTGATTATCATAAAGCTGTAGAATATGGGGAAAGACTGTTTAAGATAGGATATGAAAAGCAAGATTATAAGTTTGGTATTCTTTATGCACATATTGGATTGGGGCAGGCATATATTATGTTGGGAGATAGTACTGCAATAAATCATCTTGGGCAAGCTAAACTATTGGCCGAAAGTGAGAAGAATGATTCTGCTTTATGTTCTATATATAATGGAATGGGACTTTATGCCAGCAATATTCATAGGGATTACTATTCAGCATTACATTATTTTTTTGAAGGGATAGAAGCTACGCATCGATGTCAGTATCAAGAACTGGAAGCTATTTTGCTTGGTAATATTTCCAGTATCTATTATTTGAAAGATGATCCTACTGGACTTACTTATTCTTTACAGATTTATGAGTTAGGGCATCAATTAAATTCTGCTTACCTTATTTTTATAGGAGCGTTAAATGCTTCTTATATGTATTATTTGCTTCATGAATATGATAAGGCTTTACCTTATATACAAGAAGCTGAATTTATAATGAAGCAGAATGAATATTATAATCAAGGAAATGTATATGCTATTTATGGGATGATTGAGTTTGCAAAAGGCAATCGGGAGCAGGCCGTAGAATATTATAAAAAGGGATTGTCTTTAAATGATATTAATCAGACCTCCTATAAGGTATTGTTGTTGAATGAATATGCCAAAGCCCTGGCGGAAGAAGGGAGAAACAAGGAAGCTATAGATTTGCTCTTTCAGGCTTTATCGTTTACTAAGGAGGAAAATTGTGAAATTCATCGTAATAAAGTGATAACCACTTTATCGGCTTGTTATGAGAATATGGGTCAATATGTGGAGGCATTGACCTGGCAACGTAAGCTTCAGCAGGAAACTGATAGTATTTTTAATACTGATAAAGAAAAAGTCTTGAGTGAACTTCGTATTAAATATGATACGGAGCATCAGGCAAATGAGATTAAAAAGGGTAAGCTGGCTTTGCTGCAAAAGGAAAAGAAGGAGCAGGCTTTAATGGGTACTTTGGTCATTATTTTGCTGGTAGTGTTTGCTTTGTGGTATCGTTATAAACGGCAAAATCAGTTGTATACCCGTATCGTTTGTCAGCATCAGGAAGCTATTCGAAAAGAACAGCAGTTAAGAGAAGTCATTACTTCACTGCGAGCACAACAGGAGAGTGTTTCTGCATCGTCTCCAATGAGTGAAAAATACGCTGCTTCTTCACTGACAAATGAGAAGAAGAATTCATTGTTTCAGCGTCTGGAAAAGCTTATGCAGGAAGATGCGGTGTATAAAGAGAATTTTTTGACGAAGGAACGGGTGGCTGATTTATTAGGTACTAACCGGACTTATTTGTCACAAGTCATCAATGAACAAACTCAACAGAATTTTACTCAATATATCAATAATTATCGAATTAATGAGGCTATTCGCTTATTGAGTGATCCGGAAACAGATCTTCCCCTTAAGGCTGTAGCGGCAGAAGTAGGGTTTAATTCAATGAGTACGTTTTACAAAATATTCCAGAATACGGTAGGAGTTCCTCCCAAACAATACCGTAACAAGGTAATGTCTATGCATAAGAATGCATGATACTGCCTTTTTATAACAAAATGTTATCCTAATGTAACAATTGTCGAATTTGGATGCGTCTTTATTGTTAAAGTTATATCTTTTTTTTACATTTTTGCAATGAGAGAATCGTAAAAATGTCTGAGGACATAAGTCTATAACCTCTAAAAAAGATGTAAGTATGGAAAAAAACGTATTGCACGACATTCGGCTCAAAATGGAATTTTTGCTACTGTGTGCTATGCTGGTCTTGTCTGTCTCTCCAGCTTATGCTCAGAGAAACCGTACCATTCATGGCATTGTAGTAGATGAAAACAAGGAACCACTTCCTGCAGCTCATGTCAAACAGGTGAATGATGACCCTAAAGGATCGATTGCAGCGGTCATTACGGATATACAAGGGCATTTCACTTTGACACTTCCGTATGGCACGAAGGAAATTGAGGCTTCTTATTTGGGATATACATCTCAACGCATTAAGCTGACGGCAACTAATGATTATTACATTGCTCTTCAACCTTCTACAGAACTGCTTGACGAGGTAGTAGTGACAGGTTATCAGACTATTTCAAAAGAGCGTGCCACAGGGGCATTTTCAAAAGTAGATGCCAAGAAATTGGAAACACAGCGTTTGAGCGATATGGGTTCTATGCTCGAAGGACGTGTGGCAGGATACAGTGATGGCAAGATTCGTGGAGTTACGTCTATGAATGGATTGACCACTCCGTTGTATGTGATTGACGGATTTCCCGTGGAAAAGACTACGAATGACGGCTATGGAAACTGGATTGAGAGTGTGCCCGATTTGAATATGGAAGATATAGAAAGCATCACTGTTTTAAAGGATGCGGCAGCTACTTCTATTTATGGAGCACGTGCGGCGAATGGAGTAGTGGTGATTACTACCAAACGGGCTAAGAAAGATGAACTGAATGTTTCTTTCTCAGCTACTCTTACAGTACAGCCGTACGACACGTATGCAGACAAATATCTGGCCGGGTCTTCTACTATGGTAGAGTTGGAGCGTGAATGGGCCCGACAGAATCCGCATTTGAGTGGGGATAATGTACAAAGCTATGCCCAGACGGTGCTGGATAATATGTCTTATTCTTCACTTGGCATACGCAATATCTTGAATTATTATGCGGGACACATCTCTCGTGATCAGATGGAGAGTAATCTGACGAATTTGGCTTCACAAGGTTATCGGTATTATCGGGATATAGAAAAATACGGTAAGCGTAATCCTTTTTCACAGCAATATAATCTGAATATCGGTAAAGGTACCGAAAAGAACACTTTTAATGCGTCTGTTTCTTATCGTAACAATCAGCTGGAGGATAAGTATTCAGAGAATAGAACCATTGGCATCAATTTGCAGAATTCTATGAAGATGACTTCTTGGCTTACCTTGGATGTAGGTACATATTTGAACTATGGGAAAGGTACTACGCAGTCATTTAACCTTTTCTCACCGGGATATACTTATATGCCGTACAATGGGTTGGTAAATGGTGACGGTACGTATTACACCAATACAGAAGAGGAGCGTTATAGCTTGTACAACTTGAATTTGCTGCATAACAACGGATTGTACAATCTGGATATTACTCCTTTAGATGAAATAAAGATGAATCAGATTAAAAATCGTGATTTCAGCAACCGAACATTTGCTCGTTTGACATTCAAATTTACCGACTGGTTGAAGTATACAGCTTCTTTTCAGTATGAATATGCGGAATATAAGACAGAACAGCTGAAAAGCAAGGATTCTTACGAAGTACGTAATAAAGTGAATACATTCTCAACTTCCAATAATGATGGAACATCCACTTTTGCCTTGCCGTATGGAAACATCTTTTTCACTTCTTCCAATACGACACATGCATATAATTTCCGTCAGCAGTTGGATTTCAATAAAACATTTGCGGATGTACATGATGTAACTATGATTTTAGGTACTGAAACACGGGAAAATAAGCTGGAATATAATGATCGTACGCTTTATAATTATGACCCTCAGTTGCTTACGTATAGCTTGATTGATGCGGGAGCGTTGAGTAATTTCCGTGGACAATGGGGATATGCATCATTCGGACAGCAGAATTTTGCCTATATCCGTGAACTGATTAACCGCTATGTGTCTGTGTATAGTAACGCAGCTTATACATACGATGGAAAATATATGGTAAGCGGTAGTATTCGCTGGGATAAAACCAATCTGTTTTCTACAGGTTCCAAATATCAGAAACGTCCTATTTGGTCGGTAGGAGCAGGATGGAATATAGATAAAGAAAAGTTCTTCCATGTATCGTGGGTGAATATGCTAAAATTGCGTGCAAGTTATGGTATCGGAGGTAATATTGCCAAAAACTCTGCTCCTTATATGATTGCTTACTACAGTAACAATAATCAGGTAGGAGGTATCCAGGGAACTATTTCAAGTCGTCCAAATCCGAACTTGCGTTGGGAAAAGACCACTACATTGAATGTGGGAGTAGATTTTGCCTTGTTGGGAAATCGATTGAATGGTTCTATTGAATATTATAACAAACGAGGTACAGACTTGCTGGCTAACACGAACGGAGTTCCTACAGAAGGATGGGGATACAGCACTTATTCCATTAATAACGGAAAAATGACGAATCAGGGATTTGAATTGACCTTGTCAGGAGATGTAATTCGGAATAACGACTGGAATTGGAATATCAGCGGTGTGCTGGGCTACAATAAGAATAAGGTAACTTATATTAATGTAGAAGCTCCTGTGTCGTATTTGGTAATTGATTATCCGACGGCTTATCCTCGTGTGGGAAATCCGTACAATGCGATTTACGGATACCAGTGGGCCGGACTGAGTGAAACGGGAACTCCTCAGGTGTACGATGCCAAAGGAAATTTATACACCGATATGACTCCTCCTGAGATTGAAGATTTGGTTTATTTGGGAACTACCGTACCGGTTTACAATGGTTCTATTAATACGAATTTGCGCTGGAAGAACTGGGAACTGGCTGCTCAGTTCTTGTTTGAAGGAGGACATAAGATGCGTAATACCAATGTAGCTTTTATCTCTTCTGGTATGGGAGTAGTGAGTAAAGACATTGAGAATCGTTGGCGTGAACCGGGCGATGAGGCTTACACAGATGTGCCGCGCTATATTTCATCTGAAAGTGAATTGTATAACTATAACTACCAAAGCATGTATGCCAATTCGTCCATTAACGTGATTGATGCTACTAACTGGCGTCTAAGAAATTTGTCATTGACATACCGTATACCTGCCAGTGTGTGTCATAAGTTGTATTTGAAGAATGCACGTATCATGCTGGGTATGGAAAATGTATTTATGGTAGCCAAGAGCAGTAATGCCAAGTATTTGCTTGGTGGATATACGAAACCTAATTATCTGTGTGGCGTTTATCTGAATTTTTAATCTCGATTTTTGTAATATGAAACTTATGAATAAAATTATATATTTCTGGATTACATTGGCGTGCTTTTTATGCAGCTCATGTAATGATTACCTGAATATTGCACCGAAAGGTAATAAGATACCTACGACTTTGGCGGATTTTGAGGCTTTATTGCGTGATCAGTATACCATCAGCAGGACGCCTGTAGAAAATGCCTTGTATTTGTTGAATGATGTATATCTGACCAATGCGAAGGTGAATACTCCGAGCTTGAGCCAGGCCAATTATATGTGGGATGAATCGGCTGACCGTATTATGCTGAATAATGCGGATGAAGGGACTTATTATGTACTTTATGGAGCTATTTCCAGTTGTAATCTGATTATCGCAAATGCACCTGCAGCTACAGAAGCTACAGATGCGGAGCGAAAGGAAGTGATGGCGTATGCAAAAGTGATACGTGCACTTTGTTACGATGTGCTGGTTAATTATTATGCCGATACGTATGACAAGGCTACGGCAACAGAGAGACGTAGTGTACCTCTTATTACCAGTGCGGATATTGATGCCCCTTATACGCAGGTTTCTATTCAGGATATGTATGATTTTATTATACAGGATACGAAAGAAGCCATTGAGATGGGAATTCCAGCACAATCCATGACGGCTATTCATCCAAATTTGGGAGCTGCTTATGCTTTGTTGGCTCGTGTGTACTTGCAGATGCAGAATTATGACGAGGCTTTGCGCTATGCGAACCTGGCATTGGAACAGAATAATCAGCTTTTTGACTGGAATGCATTTTATGAGGACCATCAGGCGGCAATTGACGATCCGGACAATTATGACAAAATTGTTACCCCTATGCAATATGATTACGTGGAAAATTATTACTTGCGTTATGGAGTACAGTCAAACTTTGATAGTTATGAATACAACATACCGGTAGAAAGAGCTGAACGTTTTGAAGAAGGGGATGCCCGTTTCCTTTCACGCTGGAAATTGAAGGTAGACAATAATGATACGTATTATAAGGCTTTGGAGTCTGGCTTCTTCAATCATGGCGGTTTGACTACTTGTGAAGCCTATCTTATTAAAGCGGAATGTCAGGCCCGGTTGGCTCAGAACAATGATTATTCTGCATCTATGAATACTCTGAATTCCGTGCGGGTAACCCGTATTCGTCCTGATAAGTATCAGCCGGCTACAGCTGCTACACTGGAGGAGGCTCTTTCTCTGATTCGTCGTACCAAAGATAATGAGTTGATATTCTCTATTGTTCCTTTTGCAGACGCCCGCCGTTTTAATCTGGAAGGTACGTATGCCAGTACTTTAATCAAAACTTATGAGGGAAAGGAATATAGTTTGAGTCCAACGTCTCATTTATGGACCATGCCTTTTCCGGCTGGAGCTCTTAATAATCCTGGAAACGGATCGATAGAACAAAATGTATCTAAATAAACATTATTATGAAAATGAAGAAAATCTCTGGTTTAGCCATTTTAGGTTTGATGATGCTGTCATGCGGCAGTCAGCCGAAAGTAGATGGCTATGTGTTGAAAGGTAATATTGAAGGCTTGCCCGACGGCACGCATGTGCAGTTGGTACCGGTAAGCCATGACAGTGAACTGCCTTTTGCCGATACGACGGTAGTTAACGGGCAATTTGTGTTTACAGGAAAAATGGAAGAGCCGAGAGCTTTTCATTTATTGGTGAAAGATGCGTATGGTTCGCGTAATCTTATGTTGGAAAATGCCCAGATGGAGGTTACGGGAAAGCTGGTGGCCAAGAAGGAATCTGACGGGGGAGTTTCCTATAATCTGTCTTCTTTGTCGGTAAAGGGTTCTCCGCTGAGTGCGCGTTACGATTCGTTGTTGTCTGCGCGGACGTATCTGGATTCGTTATATGCCTTTAATGCCCGTAAATTTGCTGCTTTTGACAGCTTGATGATGGCTGCTTATAAATCAAAGGATCAGGCGAAAATTAAGGAACTTCGGCAGAGTGAGGATGGTAAAGCCAGGGCAGCTGCCGATAAGGTGTTTTTTACTACGGTAGATTCACTGTATCATCAGGTAGTCATGGCGAACAAGGATTCATTCTGGGGGCCATTGATGATGATTTCATTTACCAGCTATTTGAGTGAGGATATGAAACCTTGGTATGAAGCATTGTCTTCTGCTGCCAAGGAGTCGTACTACGGGCAGAAGGTAAAAGAAGAGCTTTATCCGGCAGGTAAAGAAGGTACGGTAGTGCCCGATTTCAAGGTTAAAGATAAATCAGGAAAGGAAGTAGCCCTTTCCACATTGCGACAAGGAAAAAAATATGTATTGATTGATTTTTGGGCTTCCTGGTGTAACCCGTGTCGGAAAGAGATTCCGAACCTGAAGAAGCTGTATGCACAATATAGTGAAAAAGGTTTTGAGATTGTAAGTATCTCTATCGATCAAAAGAAGGCTGATTGGGAGAAAGCTTTGAAAGAAGAGGGGCTTCCCTGGCCGAACTTTTTGGATGAGACAGGAGTCGCTGCACTCTATAAGGTGAAATTTGTACCGACTATGTATCTGATTAATGCAGACGGTGTGATGGTTGGTGAAAATTTGCGAGGTGAGGCTTTGGCTGAGAAATTGAAGGAACTTTTCCAATAAGAGTTGAACGAAGCGGGAATATGATACGAAAACCCGTGTAAAGGGAATCCGAATACAGGCGGTGCATAAATCTGAACAGTCAGATTTGTGTACCGTTTTTTTATGGAATGAATAAAGGAATTCATTCAGATGTAGGGAAGGAAATCCCGGACTTTGTGCGGAAGAAAAGATAAAAAAAGTAATAGGGCATTAAATAATTAATACTTGACAAAGACAAAAAAGAGTTTATAATCCCGCATCTCGGTTCTTTGTAATTTAATTATGAAGTGTTCATTTAAAAATTAGTGGAGAGTACCTTGGCACGTATTGCAGGTGTGAATATTCCGACAGCAAAAAGAGTCGTCATCGGTTTGACGTACATTTATGGTATTGGTCGGAAACAAGCAGAAGAAATTTGCCGTAAAACAGGCATTTCTGAAGATACACGCGTTTCGGCGTTATCAGATGATGAAGTATTAAAAATCCGTGAATTGATTGATAAAGAATATCACGTAGAAGGGGATCTTCGCCGTGAAGTTGCTTTGAACATCAAACGGTTAATGGATTTAGGGTGTTATAGAGGATTGCGTCACCGGAAAGGTTTGCCGGTTCACGGGCAACGGACACATACCAATGCTCGGACACGTAAGGGTAAGGCAGTTCCTATTGCCGGTAAGAAAAAAGTGACGAAATAGTCTTCGAGTGAAGGATTGATCTATGGCTAAAACAGAAAAAACAGTACGGACAAGAAACCGTGACAGAAAGAATATCATCTCTGGGGTTGCCCATGTGAATTCGACATTTAACAACACAATGATTACGATTACGGATATACGATTTCTTGGTGTTCTGCCGGTATGAAAGGCTTTAAGGGGTCCAGAAAGTCGACTCCGTATGCGGCTCAAGTAACGGCGGAAGATGCAGGTCGTAAAGCGCAAGAACACGGCATGAAAAACTTGGAAGTTTTGGTTTGCGGGCCGGGTTCGGGTCGTGAGTCGGCTTTGCGGGCTTTTCAGGCTTTGGGGTTTGTGATTTCCTCCATTAAAGATGTGACTTCCGTTCCTCATAATGGTGTGCGTCCGCCTAAACGTCGTCGGATTTAATAAAGTGTGGCCTTTGGGCCGAATGTGGGCGGTTGTGCCCGTTCCTTATAAATGATAGGAGCCTTATTGTGATACAAAAAAATTGGCAAGAACTGATAAAGCCCTCGACTTTGTCCGTAGAACATATTGTTCCGGGTTTTAAATCAACGATCGTTGTGGAACCTTTGGAAAGAGGGTTTGGGACAACACTGGGAAATGCGTTGCGGCGGATTTTGCTGTCTTCTTTGCAGGGCGGTGCCGTTACCAGCATTAAAATTGACGGTGTTTTGCATGAATTTTCATCGATCCCGGGTGTTCGTGAAGATGTGACGGATATCGTTTTAAACATCAAAATGCTCGCGATTAAAGTGGAGTCGGAAGGACCTCACCGCATGGTATTGAATGCGACGGGACCGGGTGTCGTAACGGCCGGCCAAATCGAAACGAACCAAGCGGTTGAAATCTTGAACAAAGATTTGGTTATCTGTACGCTGGATGCCGGGGCTTCTATTAAAATCGAAATGACGGTCAACACAGGCAAAGGATATGTGCCGGCTGTTCAAAACCGTCCGGAAGACTGCCCGATCGGGTTGTTGCCGATTGACAGTATTTTCAGCCCGGTTAAAACGGTTGTTTACAAAGTAACCAATGCGCGTGTCGGTCAACAAACGGACTATGATAAATTGTCTTTGACGGTTGAAACAAACGGGGTTGTGTCTCCGGAAGATGCCGTTGCTTTGTCTGCCCGCATTTTGCAAGAACAATTAAAAACGTTCATTAACTTTGAAGAT
>ERZ779737.2462-NODE-2462-length-12139-cov-2.190334_pt1 | contig 12139 bp, 11 predicted proteins | sample MGYA00511889_ERZ779737 | MGnify/ENA primary metagenome ERZ779737 (study PRJEB29588, sample SAMEA2163575) | human gut metagenome | biome: human gut; feature: human-associated habitat; material: faeces | place: Denmark | collected 2008/2010 ...
GAAATTACCTCATCCTTGTCAGCAGCGTCTGCCATGTAGCCCTGGAAGATATCTCCGGAGATAACATCAAATCCGTTTACATACTGCTGATATACCCACGGAATTACGTTTCCGCTGTTTGCATATTCCAGATAATCGTTTGTAGATGCAGAATCATAATTAACTGTGAAATCCTGGGAAGCCGGTGCAGAGCCTGGTTTCTCGGTTACAATTGCAATATATCCATCAGAAAGGGAAGCATCGCTTAAGAAGTCGATAACCTCTTTGCAAGCGTCCATATGCTCTGTCTGAGTGCTTACTGCATATACGATTCCTACGTCAACTGCTGCTTTGTTTCTCTCAGCATCATTGGATACTGGTAATGCGAAGTATCCGATTTCCGGTGGGTTATCCATTCTTGATACTACGTTCTGGCTGAACTCACCGCTGATCAGCATAGCTGCTTCAGAGTTTGCAAGTGCGTTGAAACCGGATGTGGAGTCACAATCCATCATATTGCTTCCACAATGAGCTTTGATAACATCTGCTGTTGCAAATACATCATCGATACCGTCTACATTGAAGGTTCCCTCGCCGGAATTTAACTGATCCAGGAAGCCTTCCATGTCATCCTGTACTACGTTTGACATCATTACACTGAACATGTGTTTCAGAGTCCAGGAATCTTTGAATGTAGAAGCGATTGGTGTTACACCAGACTCTTCCAGCTTCTCACATGCTGCTTCGAACTCATCTCTTGTTTTCGGAACTTCTTCGATTCCTGCATCCTTAAACATCTGCTTATTGTAGAATACACCAAGATACTCAACGTTTGCAGGATATCCGTAGATTTTTCCATCATAGGTAGCAGCTTCAAGAGCGGTCGGGTAAACCTTCTCCGTAAAATCCATTCCGCTTAAATCCTGAATTCTTCCGACCTCTGCAAAATCCTGTACCTGTGTCCATGGTGTAAGGCAGTAGATATCCGGCCAGTCATTTGTTGCAGCTGCAGTTCCAAGGAAATCAGAGTAATCTCCGGACTGCATTGTGATATCCAGCTCGATATCATCATGTTTGCTGTTGAAGGACTCCATTGTACGATCCAGCTGATCGCCCCACTCACCATTCCATACAGTCATAGTGACCTTGGTCTTCTCTCCATCAGCCCAGCAAAGGTTTGTTCCAAGAGACATAACCATTGTTCCGGCTAATACTGCTGCCAACATTTTTTTCTTCATTTCTTATACCTCCTAGTATAATTTTATTTTCCGCCAACTGAGTATTTTCAGTTGTCTGGTTCGTTTTTGGTATCGTTTCCGGTATTGTTACCGGTAACGTTTCCGGTGATATTTGAATCATATCATACTCACCAATTATTTACAACATTTTTTTTGCTTTATTATTATTTTCGTATGTATTCACAATATTTTTTGTGCATTTTTATACGTTTTGCACAATATTTGTAGGAGTAGACAATCCACCTCCACTGCCTACAAATACTGTAACAAAGCGAGTGTATTTACGGTCTTACTGCTGTTCCATCTGGAAGCCTTGGCAGCATCCAATCCCATGTGACAACCTCTTCGCTGCACGGATACTCAGCTGCTGCTTTTTCATCAATATCCACACCAATTCCTGGTTTCCCATTCAGATACAGATATCCGTCCCGCATTTCCGGAATTCCGGTAAAAATCTGATGTAAGGCAATTGCACCTGCATCTTCAGACAGGGTATTGGTGTCAGCCCATTCCTGAATTCCAAAATTCGGAGAAGCCATATCCAGATGGATATTTACTGCGTGACCAATCGGAGTAAGGTCTATCGGTCCATGCCATGCAGTTCTTATTCCAAATGCATCGCAAAGAGCAATCAGTTTACGTGCCGGTGTAATTCCTCCAATCTGGCTTAAATGGATTCTTATGTAATCAATTTCTCTTTCTGTGATAAGATTCAGCCATTCGTTTGGATTGTTAAACAGCTCTCCCATAGCCAGCGGAGTAGTACAATGCTGCCTGATCTGCTTAAACCATCCGCTCTGTTCCGGAGAAAGACAGTCCTCAAGAAAGAACAGACGGAATTTCTCCATATCTTTTGCAAATATCACTGCATCAGAAGGTCTCAGCCTCTCATGTACATCGTGGCAAAGCTCCAGTTCCCAGCCATAGGTTTCCCTGAGGCGCTCAAACAGCTGTATTGTTTTTGCCATGTATGCTTTTGGATCATAATAGCAGCCTTCAAAGGAACCTTCCGGCGGCTGATAAGGCATATCCTTTCCGCCATAGCCTCCAACCTGCGCACGGATACAGCGATATCCTCTTTCCTTTAATGCTCCTACTTTTTGCACACAATCCTCTATTGTGGTGCCTTCAGCATGCGTATAGCACGGAACTCCGGTTCTGCATTTTCCCCCCAGTAAGTCATACAGGGGCATACCGGCCATTTTACCTTTAATATCCCATAATGCCATATCCACACCTGACAGGGCATTATTTAAAACAGGTCCGTTTCTCCAGTAGCTCATTCCTTTTATAGACTGCCAGATATCTTCAATATCAGAAACATCTCTGCCAATCAGGTACGGCTTCAGATATTTTTCCACAGCGGCAACCACTGCCAGATGTCTGTGGGCAAAAGTTGCGCAGCCCACGCCATATAATCCCGGCTCACTTGTTTCCACTTTTACTGTCACCAGATTGATTTTCTGCGGCGCACAGCAAATTACTTTTACATCTCTGATCGTTACTCTCATTTTTCTCCTCCCCAGGCATTTTTATCATTTTCTACTTTTTCCGGCATTCCCGGCAGGATCAGTCCTCCGTCAACCCGCAATACTTCTCCGGTTATATAAGCTGCATTCTCACTTGCAAGGAATACTACCGCTCTTCCTATATCTTTGGGTGTTCCATTTCTGCCCATTGGAATTCTTTCTCCCAGACTTTCCCAGAAGCCTTCCAGCTCTGTCCTGCCTTCTGCTTTTATTTCCTCTGGCGTACGGATACAGATAGCTCCCGGAGCCACACAGTTCACACGGATCCCATATGGTGCAAGATCCAGTGCCATAGACTGTGAAGCCCGGTTCACTGCTGCCTTTATGCCGCCGTAAACACAATCTCCCGGATATGCTCTTTCTGCTCTTGAAGAGGTTATGTTGATAATGCATCCTTTAACCTCATGAGCCTTCATATATCTGGCCGCCTTACTGGAAAGTACAAGGTAATTCAAAAGATCCAGATTCAGCATTTTCTGGGTTCCCTCCATTTCAAGGTCCAGAATGGACTGAAACACGGTAACTCCGGCATTATTTACAAGCAGATCCAGTCCGCCCAGTTCCCTGACAGCCTGGTCAAAAAATTTCTCCCCTTCTCCTGCCTGTGCCATATCAGCCTTTGCATACCAGGCAAAGGAACCCATATTTCTTATTTCTTCAGCAGCTTCCTTTGCCTCATCTTCCCGTGTCCGATAGGAAAAGGCAATATCATATCCGGCTGCTGCCAGTTCTCTGATAATTCCACGTCCAATTCCACGACTGGCACCTGTAACGATTGCTTTTTTTCTCATCACAGTTTTCCTCTCTTATTCTATTTTCCCAGACAATACCTGCACAGGTACGGGAACTTCCACAAGCACCCGCTGATTTCCCAGTTCTCCCTCTGATTGCCTGTCAAAAATATATATTTTTCCTGTTTTCTGATCTGCTGCAAGCAAATGCTTCTCACTGCTGTCCAGACAGATACTTCGAAACCATCCTTTCGGAACTACAACTTTTTGTTTCAAATTTAACATTCCATTTTCATCTATGGTAAATCCAAAGATTTCTCCGGTTCCTCTCACAGATGCGTAAAGCATTTTCCCCTCTGCAATACACAGTTCTGCTGCAAGCGCGCCCTCTGGCAACTCCTCTTCCAGGGATATGGTCTGGCACAGCTCCCTATTACAGTAAACAGAAATTGTAAGATCCAGCTCATTTAATACATAGAGATACGTTTTTCCATTTTTCTCCAGTATCCCCATATGTCTCGGACCTGCTCCAGGTCTGACCTCTATGGTTTCTTTTTGCAGAAGCTTTCCCTTATCTGTGCCAAAAGAATAAATCTTATCACACCCTAAGTCAGCTGCATACAGATCTCCCCTATGAAGGAAGCAGGAGTGAATATGAGATGCTTCCTGCCGTTCCGGATCCAGCCCTTTTCCTGTAAAAGAATTTTCCTGTAAAAGCTTCGGGCTGCCGGCTTCTGAAATGTCGATCACCTTTAAATCTCCACTTCCGTAATCAGATACAAAAAGCCTTTGTCCTTTTTCATCCTTTTCAATATGACAGGATGCTTTTCCAGGCATCTGAAGACCTGCCTTTTTCTCTGCTGTAAGCCTTTCTTCCTGAACCCCTACTTCATATTCCACAATTTCCGCAGCATCTTCACTTTCACTTACCGCAAAAAGCCGGTTCTTCATCAGACAAACCCAGGAAGGATTCTGCATTTGTATGATAAGAGGAGTTCCTGCAACATCTCCCAGGATCTCATTATACGGAATCAGATAGATACCTTTTCCAAGCTCCTGTTTCTCCAATACAGCAGGGGCATCATGCTGTGTATAGGTTCCGACAAGCAAAATATCCATGCTTTCTTCCATCTCCTTTGTTAATTCCTTTTACTGGAATTTCAGTTCATCTGACAATTCCACAACCATGTGTAATTCACCAGGTGACATCACCTTTTCTCCATGAATTACCACATTGTCAAAATAAAAGCCATGAGGTCTGCACACTTCATTTTTCATCTCAAAGCCACGTATAATGGATACTGGAAAAGTGCCTTCTGTAATTTCAATATTTTTAAAGAAAATATCATTTACCATGCCTCTTTCCCTGTCTCGTGAATACTTGGAATCAAGAGTTTTAATATCAATAAATTTTTCCTGGGCATCTTCAATTCGGATGTTTTCATAAACAATATCATGTACATGGGCACGGTCAGCGTTATGAATTGTCAGTACTCCACCTGACTGATTGCCCTCATACTGGCAATGTACAACATCACAATTTCTGAAAACAACATCTGTAATTTCGTCACATCTGGTTTCATATCCGATTTCAAGTGTGTTTCCAAATTCTGCATTCCAGAACAGGCAATCCTCAACAAGGATATGTTTCACATCTGTGCAGCCTGACGGATCCTGGAATTCCACAGCCTTAATAGATATACAATCATCATTTGCCCTTATAAAGCAATTACGAAGCACTACATTCTCACATCCGACTATATCGACGCCATCTCCTGTGATCACTTTTCCCAGAACATTTACGTCTTCAATCAGAACATTTTTACATGCAACCGGAACAATATGCCAGGAACCACCATCCAGAAGTGTGATTCCGCGTATTTCAATGTTCTCACCCAGTACAGGAACGATCAGCTGCTCTGCTCCATTTTCGTCCCATGCATGCCAGTTTCCTCCATACAGGATTCCATTTCCCAGAATACGGACTCTGTCTGCCATTCTGGAATAGATTCTTCCGCTTACAACTGCTCCGTACTCTATATAAACAGTTTCGTCAGAATTAAGCTGAAGGCATCCCACATTGTAGGCTTTTCCACTTTCAAATACATAAGTGGCATTCTCAGGCTTCGGTATGTATTTTCCAGGAAGAACATAAAGTGGGGACTCCAGTTTATCGTCCAGTTCAAGAGTAATTCTCTTTCCGGCAGGAAGGCTTATGCTGATTTTGTTCCCCTCTTCTTCGAACGGTATCTGTGCAGCTGCAGGACGGATAACAGCCTTCTGAAATGGTTCGTTTACTGTAACTTCTACCTCAGCCTTTTCATTTTCATCCAAGAAAGAAACAAAATCAAAAAATTCCGTATGATATACTCGCTGTTCCTTTCCGTTTATCTTAACCTGATACAGCTCTGATACCGGAATATCTTCCACTGATTTCAGTTCATACAGTGGTTTCTCGCTTATCTTTCGCGGTACAAATTCCTGTTTTTTCATCATTATGTTTCTCCTTTATATTTAATTTATTTTTGAAATTCATAATTATGTTTACAAACATTACTATACAATGTTTTTCTTTTTTAGTAAAGTGTTTTATTTAACAAGATACTTTGCTTTTTTTTATGCATTTTGTATAAGTCCCTCTGTTTTTTCAATTACTGTTTGACTTATTTGTTTGATATATATATACTATAGGTTACTAAACAACCTTATTTTGAAAGGAAACATTATGGAAAAAATTCCTGCATATAAGAAATGTTATAACAAATTAAAATCCGATATAGATAATAACGTTTATCCCATAGGTTCCTATCTTCCCACAGAAGATGAGCTTGGAAAAATGTTTTCGGTAAGCCGTACGACGGTCCGCCATGCTATTGACCTTCTGGTTAAAGACAAACGCATAAAGGTAAAGCAGGGTGCCGGCACACAGGTGATCAATCCCAAAGAACGGGAGCTTACCAACTTCTCAAAATTTCATAACGTAATAGACATAAACACTCTGTTTCCGGATAATGCCGCCCTGACCATCAGCGGAACCTGGATTGACCGTATTCCTGCAAACAGCCAGGTTGCCAGTGCGTTGGAGCTTAATGAAGGAACAGAAGTCTTCCGCCTTCAAAGAGTGGTTTCCTCTAATGAACAGCCTGTGATAATCCAGACAAATTATATCCGTATCGATTTTTTCCCGGATTTAGATACCTACCGCGAACAGCTTGTAGATCTCTATTACTTTATTCAGAAGCACTACGGAATTAAATTTGAAACTGGCGAAGAACACATCAACATCAGCTCAGCTGATTTCCTTGATGCACAGATTCTCAACATTGAACCGGGATCTCCTATTTTTTTCAACACCAGAACAGCACACTGTTCACTTGGTCCTATGGAATACCTGGAAGCCAGGATCCGTCCTGATCTGTGCCATTTCGTGGTTCGTATGAAGGAACCACCAGCATGGTACGATCTTCCCGAATTTCAAAAATCCCTGGAACGTGTTTGAAAATGAATGATCAACTTATAAAAAGGAGCGGCGCTATGTCTAAACGCATTTCGGCCCTTCTGCTTTGCTTATTTCTATTTTGCCTGCTAATAGTTTTCCAAGCTGCAGGCTGCGGTCAGAACAGCAGCTCCGGTTCCGGCGAAGAACCGCCTGTTTTTTCCCCGCTGAAGGTTCTGGTTCCGGAAGCTCCGGGAACAGACACCATAGGATATTCACCTCTGATACTGGATATTTCAAATATCAGTCAGGGATATCTGACTGCTGTCAGTGACAGCAATGGTACCACCAAAAATATCCAGCTTTCCGCGGATGACGGCGTTGTTTATTCTTATTTTGTAAGCTCCGGCGAAAGTGCTGTCATTCCGTTTACCAGTGGAAGCGGCACCTACCAGGTATCCTGTTATGAGCAGGTAAACGGCAGTCAGTATGCCGCACTTTTTGCCCAGGCTCTGGAGGTTTCCCTGGAGAATGAATTTCTCCCGTTTTTGTATCCGAACCAGTATGTAAATTTTACCCCGGACTCAGAAGCCTGCAAGCTGGCTCTTTCTCTTCTGGCAGAGGATGCCACGGAACAGGAAAGCATTGACACCGTTTTCCAGTATGTAACCCAGCATGTCACCTACGACGAGGACAAAGCAGCCACCGTTGAGACAGGATATCTTCCTGACATAGACGAAACCCTCTCTACCGGAAAGGGAATCTGTTTTGATTATGCTGCCTTGATGACGGCAATGCTGCGAAGCAGGGATATTCCCTGTAAGCTTCAGATCGGATATGCAGGTGACATCAAGCATGCCTGGATCGATGTTTACATACGTGGAAAAGGATGGGTGGAACAGGCGATTACCTATGACGGGGAGAAATGGAACCGCATGGATCCAACCTTTACCGCCAACAGTGAAGATGAAGAGCTTATCAATTCCTATATCGGTGACAGCGCAAATTATACGCTGCAGTTTACCCGATAGCACAACGAAAAACTCCTCGCAGATTCATGGATTTTTTCAGAATCTGCCTGATGTTTTTTTCAGAGAGGACTTTCTATGATTACCAGATTAAACAATCGGGAGCTGTTCCAATTCTGTGAACAGTTTTCCATCATATTACATTCCGGAATGTCTGCCATTGAGGGACTTGCCATCTTAAATGACGACAGCCAGACAGAACGGGGCAAAGAAATTTTGACCTTTCTTTATAAAGACATGGAGGAATCCGGCTCCCTGGCGCACGCCATGGAGCAATCCGGTGCTTTTCCTGCTTCTGCTGCTGCTTATGTACGCACCGGCGAAGAGACTGGCTGTCTGGATGAGGTTATGAAGGGTCTGTCTGCTTTCTATGCGAAGGAGATTCAGATCACAGACCAGATTCAGAGTGCAGTCGCCTATCCCCTTGTTATGCTGGGCATGATGACTGCGGTTATTGTAATTCTTCTTGTAAAGGTTCTCCCGGTTTTCCGCCAGGTTTTCCGCCAGCTTGGACTGGAAATGAGCGGGATCTCCGGTGCCCTTCTTGGAATCGGCGAAACACTTAGCCGCTATTCTACTGCCTTCCTTGTTCTTCTGGCCGCGATGATCGGCTTTATCCTTTTCCTGGTTCTTCACCCAAAGGGGCAGGAACTGATCCGCAAAATAGTCTGCCGTTTTCCCGGCATGAAGGAAATTCCGGTAAATCTGGATTACAGTCGTCTTTGCCAATGTATTTCCCTGGGAATCCGAAGCGGACTTTCCCCTGAGCTTTGTGTGGAGCTGGCAGGGGCTGTGGTTACCCAGACTGAGATCAGGGAAAAGCTTGCTTCCATTCAGAAGCAGCTCGCGGAAGGATATGGATTTACAGAAGCCATCACGGAATCCGGACTTTTTAAGGCTATGGAGCTTCGTCTGATCTCCCTTGGTTTTCAGGCTGGTGCATCTGACGAAGTAATGGAAAAACTGGCTGAGCAGTATGAAGAGAAATCCACAGACTCTGTTTCCCACATTGTGTCAATTTTGGAGCCTACTATTGTGATCGTCCTTTCAATTTTGGTAGGACTGGTCCTTCTTTCTGTTATGATGCCGCTGCTGGGACTGTTATCTGAAATGATCGCATAACAACTGTAAGGGAGAGTGAAAATGGATATATTTGAAACCAGACTCATTCGTGTCAGGCGGATTTTCCGCTTTATTGTTCCAATCCTGTTCGCTGCAGTCCTCTGCCTGATCTTCTATCTTGGAATTGCACGTACACAGACTGATTCCCTGGAAAAAGAACAGGTTACTTTAACGCAGGCACTTGAAGGAGGTGCCATCCGCACCTACGCCCTCACAGGCCAATACCCTCAGAGCCTGGATGAATTGCTTTCAGATTACCATATTACCTATGATTCTGAGAAATTTGTGGTAGAATATGTTCCAAACGGATCCAATCTTCTGCCATCGATCAGCGTACTTCCGGTAAATGCCAGAAAAGGAGGTGCCAGATGAATTCCAGATTTACCCGGAAGAACCACAGCATTGATTCACTGGCAGCCCTGCTGCTTTTTGCAATGTATGCGCTGTTTCTTCTATTTCTGATGCTTTTTGGTGCCGGAAACTATCAGGCCTCTGTAAAAAGCCTGGACACTAATAACAATCTTTATACGGCAGCCTCTTACATCACTACCAAGTTTCGTCAGCACGATATTCCCGGAATGACCTCCCTTACAGAGCTTCAGGGAACACAGGTTCTTTGCTTTCAGGAAGCTATTGAGGGGAAAGATTACTGCACTTACATTTATTTTGATGGCAGTCATTTAAAAGAGCTTTTTACAGCATCGGATTCCCAGGCCGATCTTTCTATGGGGACCAACCTTGCACAGCTTCAGGATTTCCAGATTGACGCTTTAGAAAACACTTTTTACAGAATCACATTAACGGACACAGATGGACATTGTTCCAGTTTTCTGCTTCATCCAGGAGTTCCTGCCTGATTCGCAGGCTCCTGAATTTGGGGCAGGTCACTTCTGAATGATGTGCTGAAAGGAAGTTTTTATGAAAAAAATCACTACCCATTCCAAATCCGGGCTTTTTCTTATGGAAATGATATTTGTCCTTCTTTTTCTGGGACTGACCTGCGGTGTCTGCGTAAGACTGTTTGCGGCTTCCTACATGGCAAGGGTACATGCCCGGGAGGACTCTCATATCCAGGAGCTTATCACCAGTGCCGGTGAAATTCTGGAAGGAACTGACGGCACTGTCCAAAATTTTCTGGCACTGATGCCAGATGGAGTTGCAGATCAGGACAGTATTTGCTATTATTTTGACAAGCACTGGCAGAATACTTCCGAAGAAAGCGCGGTTTATAAAATGAGGCTTGTCTGCTCTGCTTCTGACAAGGTCAAAGAAGTTCAGATCACTTTTGAAAAACTCCAGAATGCAAATGAGGAAACCAGTCTTTATACACAAACAATTCGCTTTCCAGTTTTTTCCACAAAGGAGGAAGCAGATTCATGAAAGAAAAGAATCATCTTTTTTCCGCAACTGGAATTCCTTCCCTTTTTCTAATCTTTGGAGTTCTTATGCTGGTGATCCTGTCCTTGCTTGGCTATGGTACTTCCAGACAAGATCTGCGCTCCAGCAGCCTTTCTCTTGAGCAGACCTCAGCCTATTATAATGCCTGCAGTGAGGCAGCTGATTTTTATTCAGAGCTGGTTCAGACATTGGAAGGATTTCAGGAGCAGGCAAAAACAGAGACTGCATATTACCAGCTCGTCTCCGATTATCTGAACTCACAGGAGAATGTAGAATGGAATTCAGAGGAACATACTGCTGAATATGTAAAAGCATTTTCCGACACCCAGAGTCTGGCTGTGAAAATTGCTGTATTCTGGACTGACTGTACAGCTGATTCCACTGCCTCTAATAACGTTGCTTCTGATACCGCTGCCTCTGATACCATTGTTTCTGATACCATTGCCTCTGATACCATTACCTCTGACTGTACTGTAACAAATAATGTAGGACTGGACGTAACCAGCAGCAATATCGCCGGGATCCTCTCCTGGAATACGGTTGTAACTGCAGACTGGAATCCGGACAACAGCCAGTCTGTCTACAAAGGAGAATAATTTTATGGAAGAAAAAGTAAAGGCTTTTCTGGAGCTTGCCACTCAGAAAAAAGCCTCTGATATATTTATTATTGCCGGTCGTCCCCTTTCTGTAAAAATTGACGGAAAGCTCTGTACGCTGGATGGTTTTGAAGAACGGCTCATGCCTCCGGAGACAGATGAATTTATCCGGATCATTTACAAGCTTGCTCACGACCGGAATATAGAGCCTATGCTGGAAACCGGTGACGATGACTTTTCCATGGCTATCCCTGGTCTCTCAAGATTTCGTGTAAATACATACCGGCAGCGTGGTTCTCTTGCCGCTGTCATCCGTATTATTGCATTTAATCTTCCTGATCCGCAGGATCTGCACATTCCTCCAGCTGTTATGGAAGCAGCTGATCTTACCAAGGGAATGGTTCTGATCACAGGTCCTGCCGGAAGCGGAAAATCCACCACCATGGCTTGTATCATCGACAAGATCAATCACAGCCGTGAAGGACATATCATCACACTGGAAGACCCTTTGGAATACCTGCACAGACATGACAAATGCATTGTCAGCCAGCGAGAGATCTGTACGGATACTGCCAATTATCTGGTTTCCCTGCGTGCCACCCTGCGTCAGAGCCCGGATGTGATCCTGCTTGGTGAAATGCGTGATTATGAGACGATCGATGTGGCAATGACAGCAGCGGAAACCGGGCATCTGGTATTTTCTACCCTGCATACGATCGGAGCAGCAAATACGGTTGACCGTATCATTGATGTATTTCCGGCAAACCAGCAGAGGCAGATTGCAGTTCAGTTGTCCATGGTATTGCAGGCTGTAATTTCACAGCAGCTTGTGCCGACAGTGGATGGAAAACAGGTCCCGGTATTTGAGATCATGACGATCACTCCGGCGATCCGCAATATGATCCGTGAAAATAAAGTGCATCAAATAGATGGTTTGATCTATTCCTCTACAGGGAGCGGAATGATATCTATGGACCAGTCATTGATCAATCTATATAAAGAAGGACAGATCAGCAAAGAAACTGCGATTTTATATGCATCCAATCCAGAAATGATAATAAAAAGGATCCGCTAAGAAATAT